>UMIP01016231.1_pt1 | contig 16148 bp, 13 predicted proteins | sample 1965751 | NCBI WGS metagenome assembly UMIP01 (sample SAMEA4836117, study PRJEB28245) | human gut metagenome | biome: gut microbiome; material: fecal sample | place: Denmark | collected 2008
GCAGCGCCCCTGTACGGAAAGGACGGGGCAGCACTCCGGCACTCCGTATCTTCCGCCGGGCACGTCGCGCGCCGAGGCCGGGCACGGGCGAAAAAATTTCCCTCTTCCCGGCTAGGCCCGGAAGGCACTCTTTGCTATAGCAAGGCAAAGGTGTTCGTCATGGGAAGATACGCAGACCCCACGGAAAAAGCCATCCGCTGCCCGCTCAAGGGGCATCAGCGGCCCCTGCTGGCCTGTCTGGCCTGCCGGCATTTCCCCTGTCGCGCCATGACGGAAGAACGGCTGGCCCTGTTGCGCACGTCGCCCTTTGTCCAGCTGGATACGAAAAACTCAAAACTGCTGCCACGGAGGCACGTCATGTATATTTTCAGGATGACTTCTGGAGAACTGCGGGACGCTCCCGAAGATTTCAGCCCCGATGCCCCGGACTTCGAACAGCTGGCCGATGTGGAAGAAGTGCTGGTCATCGGCAAGGTGCTGGTCAAGCAGTTGCGCCTGGTGGCCAAGCCCCGGGAAGAGCGCGACCGCATCCGGGAACAGCTCTCCACGCCCGACCTTCCCGAGGAAGTGGAAGAAGAAAAGCCCCGCCGCAGACGCCGCAGCAGCGTCCGGGACGAGGACTGATGTCTTTGGGGACTGCATCCGTGCGGTCCCTTTTTATTTTTCCCTCGCTGATTTTCCTTTTCGGGATGCAGGTCAGCTTTTTCCATCACCGGGATCTGCCAGCCCTGTCCGTCTCTTGGCTCCTCTCCTCCCCTGCCCTGGCATGCTTCCCCTGACGGCGATTTTTTGCGGTGTCCGCCACTGCCAGGACACGCGCCCTCCCGGCCCCTGATCCCGGCCTTTCCCGTCTCTGGCGGGCTGCATGTCCCTCTCTGGTCCGCAAGAGCAAGGGCGCTCCCACCCGCTCATCCCGGGGCAGGACTTTTTTTCAGAAACGACAGCCAACAAGCCGGCATCACGCATATTTTTTTGCTCTCCACGCGATGCTTGGGAAATGATTCCCAATCAATTCCGGCATGGACATTTTTCGCGTTACGGTTTAATGTCGTACATGCATAGATAAATCGACGACAACCATAGCGAACAGCGACAGCGCCCCTGCCTGCCGGACACCACCGTACCGGCATCCGTACCGGGACCACCCCGGAACGAAAAAAGGACGCGCTGTTTTTTTGGCCCCGTATGGATGCAGATCATTCATCCATACATGAATCTCGCGAAGGTTGCCGGGAACATGACACCATCATTCCATATTCGACATGCCTTGCCAGACGACGGACGGACACGGGGTTCTCCTGCCGGATGACATGCAGGCCGGATAGCCTGAGGGGGAAACCATGGAAGAATTGACGAAACTTGTCTCCAACATCAACAGCTTCATCTGGGGCATGTACTGCCTTATCCCGCTGCTGTGTGGTGTGGGCATATACTTCACCATCCGGCTGAAGTTCATCCAGGTCCGCAAGTTCGGACAGGCCGTGCGCATGCTCTTCGGTGACCTTTCCCTGAAGGGCAAGCGCGCCGACAAGCACGGCATGAGCTCCTTCCAGTCCGTGGCCACCGCCATCGCCGCCCAGGTGGGTACCGGCAACCTAGCCGGTGCCGCCACCGCCATCGCCATGGGTGGTCCCGGCGCCATCTTCTGGATGTGGATCGCCGCCTTCTTCGGCATGGCCACCATCTTTGCCGAAGCCGTGCTGGCCCAGGTCTACCGCACCCGCGACGACGCCGGCCACATCACCGGCGGCCCCGCCTACTACATCTCCAAAGGTCTCGGCAGCCACAAGCTGGCCGTGTTCTTCTCGGTCTCCATCATCATCGCCCTGGGTTGCATCGGCAACATGGTGCAGTCCAACTCCATCGCCGACGCCTTCAAGACCGCTTTTGACGTGCCGCCCCTGGTCATGGGCCTGATCATCGCCGCCTGCGGTGCCTTCGTCTTCTTCGGCGGCATCGGCCGCATCGCTGCCGTGACCGAAAAGATGGTGCCCCTCATGGCCCTGCTGTATGTCATCGGCGGCCTGTTCGTGGTCCTCAGCAATGCCGACCAGATCATCCCCGCCTTCAAGATGATCTTTGTGGGCGCCTTCGATCCTTCGGCCGCCACCGGCGGCATCATCGGTGCCGGTGTCAAGGAGGCCATCCGTTACGGTGTGGCCCGCGGCCTGTTCTCCAACGAAGCCGGTATGGGTTCCACGCCTCACGCCCATGCCGTGGCCAAGGTGCAGTACCCCGCCCAGCAGGGCCTGATGGGTATCGTCAGCGTGTTCATCGATACCTTCGTCGTGCTCAACATGACCGCCCTGGTCATCTTCGTCACCGGCGCTCTGGACGGTACCACCACCGGTATCGCCCTGACCCAGAAGGCCTTCTCCACCGGTCTGGGTGCCTTTGGTATCAAGTTCGTGGCCATCTGCCTGCTGTTCTTCGCCTTCTCCACCATCGTGGGCTGGTATTTCTTCGGTGAGCAGAACGTCAAGTACCTGTTCGGTACCCGCGGCGTGACCCCCTACCGCGTGGTGGTGATGTGCTTCATCGTCATGGGTTCCCTGCTGCAGGTGAACCTGGTGTGGGAACTGGCCGACATGTTCAACGGCCTCATGGCCTTCCCCAACCTTATCGCCCTCATCGGTCTGGCCAAGGTCGTGAGCAAGGCCCTGGACGAATTCGAACAGGCCAACCTGGCTGACAACAAGTAGGATCCCTGCCTGAAACAAAAAGTCCCCTGACCATCGTGGCCAGGGGACTTTTTTCATTTTTTTTCAAGGCCTCGCAGGCAGCCGCAGGGCCATGCATCAGGGAAAAAAGCGTACGGGAAACAAAGCGTGGTCCCGATGCAGCCATCATGCTTTCAACATACTGCAACAAAAAACAGAAAAAACAAATGTAACACTACATAATAATGCCATTTATGGAATTTTTTTTCATCCATCGCACAGGATTTTTTTATAAAATTAGATAAAAAATAAAAAATTTACTCACTCTTTTTCTTAATGTATTGCCTTTATGCAGTAAAAAATATCCCCCATATTCCCTGCTTGATTTCACACTATAATAATTATATGCATACCGGACATTTTTTGATTCTGACCGGCCCTGCCGGGCCGAAGCAAAATTTTTCTCCCACCATAGCTTCACGGAGGTATCGAAAATGGAGCTCATCTACACTGGCAAAACGAAGAACGTCTATGCCCTGGAAAACGGCAACTATCTGCTGAAGTTCAAAGATGACTGCACCGGCAAGGACGGCGTTTTCGATCCCGGCGAGAACTCCGTGGGCCTGACCATCGACGGCGTGGGCGACGTGAACCTGCGCATGTCCATCTACTTCTTCGAAAAGATCAATGCCGCCGGCATCAAGACCCACTATGTGAGCGCCAACCTGGCCGACACCACCATGGAAGTCCTGCCTGCCAAGCCCTTCGGCAAGGGCCTGGAAGTGATCTGCCGCCACAAGGCCGTGGGCAGCTTCATCCGCCGTTACGGTGATTACATCGAAGAAGGTGCCGACCTGCCCGCCTATGTGGAAACCACCTTCAAGAACGACGCCCTGGGCGACCCCCTGGTCACCAAGGACGCCCTGGTGGCCCTGGGCGTGATGACCGACAAGCAGTACGACGACATCAAGGACATGACCCAGAAGATCACCCAGATCGTGGCCGACGACCTGAAGGAAAAGGGCCTGGTCCTGTACGACATCAAGTTCGAATACGGCTATGACGCCGACGGCAAGGTCATCCTCATCGACGAGATCGCCTCCGGCAACATGCGCGTCTACAAGGACGGCAAGTACATCGATCCCATGACCCTGTCCAAGATGTTCTTTGCCTAATCGGCAAGGACCTCCCCGCCGCGGCCTGACGGGCTGACGGCATCCGCCTGCAAGGCACGCCCGGTATGGAATGCTCCATGCCGGGCTTTTTTTATGCCGGATGCAGCTGCGGGACGGGACTTTTTCCCTCTCCGTCATGCGCAGGACAGACGATCCAGCGATCTTTCCAGCCTGTCGGCGCAGCAGTGACGCACGACGCCCTTCCAAGCCCCTCACTCACAACGCAACAGCCTTCAATAATCTGGAATCACAGAAGAAAAACAAGACATCACAAAGCCGGCATGATTTTCTCCAGCGTTCGTATTGCAGCCATTACAAATAAACTGATACAATAAAATAAAGACACATATATTTCTCCATACTCTCGGGAGGGACGCATGCTGTACGCGCATACGCTCGCCGGCCATCCGAAAGAAGACTGGCAGACCTTGCAGGAGCATCTGGAAAACGTCGGCAGGCTGGCAGCGGACTTTGCCTCCTTGTTCGGAGCCGCCAGGACAGGGGCGACGCTGGGTACCCACCACGATGCCGGAAAAGCCACAGAAGGATTCCAGCGCAGGCTGGAAGGCGGCCCACGTGTCGATCATTCCACAGCAGGGGCCGTACTGCTCGGGCAACGCTGGGAAGCGTCTCCATCCCGGCAGACCGCCGCCCTGGGCACCATGCTGTCCCGTTTTCTGGCCTATCCCATCCTCGGACATCACGGCGGCCTGCCCGACGCCGGATCCGAATACGGTACCGGTCTCGACCACCGCCTTGCTCCCGGCAATATCCAAAAGCCCCCCTCCTGGGACCCCGCGGCCATCCCGCTTCCGGCCTCTCCCATGGACGTCTACCAGGAGATGCTCCCGCTCATCTGCAAGCAAGGACGCCATCCTGATCCCTTCCGCATCTGCTTTGCCCTGCGCATGCTGTTTTCCTGCCTTGTGGATGCCGACTATCTTGATACGGAACGTTTCTGCACCCCCGACATCTACCGGCTCCGGCCAGCGGTCCCCGCCCTGTCGCCGCTGGCCGCCCGTCTGGAAGACTATCTGCATCGCAAAGGATTCCTGCACGCAAGCCGTGTGGCCCCGGAAGAACTCGAGGCAGGTGCGGCCGCGCCCTGCGGCAGCAGTGAACGCCAAAAGGCCATCGCCCTGGCCCGCTCCTTCATCCGCGAACAGTGCGAACAGGCTGCGGCCGCCGCTCCCGGCCTGTTCTCGCTCACAGTCCCGACCGGAGGGGGCAAGACGCTCTCCTCGCTGTCTTTCGCCATACGGCACGCCATCCGGCACGATCTGCGCCGCATCATCTTTGTGGTGCCCTACACCAGCATCATCGAGCAGAACGCCCAAATATTCCGCGAGGCGCTCGGCGATGAGGTGGTGCTGGAACACCACAGCAATTTCGTCCATCCCGACGAAGGCGATGACGAAAGTACGGCCAGCCTGCAATACCGGCTGAGTACGGAGAACTGGGAAGCAGCCGTCATCGTCACCACGTCCGTCCAGTTTTTCGAATCCCTGTTTTCCTGCAAGCCTTCCCGCTGCCGCAAACTGCACAACATCGCCCGCAGTGTGGTCATCCTCGACGAAGCCCAGATGATCCCCGTGCCCTTTGTCGCTCCCTGCGTGGAGGCCCTGCGCAGCCTTGCCGGGCACTACGGGACAAGCATCGTCCTCTGCACGGCCACCCAGCCGGCCCTGCTGCGCTCCACGGCCCTACCTTGCGGGTTTGAGCCGGACGAAGTCCGCAGCCTGGTGCCCGAAGCGACCCTCCCGGCCCTGTTCAGGATCTTTGAACGCGTGCGGACGACCTTTGAGCCCATGCTCACCGACGCGGAACTGGGCGCACGCCTGCTGGCGGAGCGCCAGGTGCTCTGCATCCTGAATTCACGGCGCCATGCCCGCGCGCTGTTCGAGCGATGCGGCAAAAACGAGGATCTTTTCCATCTCAGCGCGTACATGACGCCCTGCCACCGCAGCCGCACCTTGCAGACCATACGGGAAAGGCTGGCCAGCGGCCTTCCCTGCCGTGTCATCAGCACCTCGCTCATCGAGTGCGGCGTGGATATCAGCTTTCCCGTGGTCTATCGCGAACGCAACGGCCTCGATGTCATTGCCCAGGCAGCCGGGCGCTGCAACAGGCATGGAGAACGGGAGCTTGGGCAGGTCTGCGTCTTTGACGGCGAACAGCCCGTTCCCCTCCGGGCCGCCGACCTGAACCGCAGACGCGAGGCCTGTGCCCTTGTCCAGGATGCGGACGACCTGTTCGGGCCCGCGACCATCCGGCGTTATTTCCAGGCCCTGTACAGCCACCCGGAACTGCTCGATGAGCACGCCATCCTCCGGAAGATGAATCTCGTCACCTCCTCCAATGCCGCACTGGACCCGCGCTTTTACCGCATCCCCAAGCTGGATGCGGATTTTGCGGAGATCGACAGAACATTCCAGTTTATCGAATCTCAAACGGATAGCGTGGTCATCGAATCCCAGCTCCCGGAAGAGTTGCGCACCTTCCTGCGCAACGAGCAGGCCCTCCCCTCCCGGGTGTTCCGCAGGCTGCAATCCTACAGCGTCCAGGTCTATCGCTGGGAACGGGAAGCCATGGAACAGGCCGGCCGGCTGGAGTGCCTCCATGACTGCGTGTACCTGCTCAGCGGCGGTCTGGGCTATGCGGAGGACACCGGACTGGATGTGCGGATGGCGGACGGCATCTCCTCGGCAGATCTGGTTTTCTGATCCGCCAGACAGGCCGGGAAGATCCCGGCAAGGACAGCAACTGAAAGGAGGCTCCCATGATCGGAGTCAGATTACGGGTCCGGGGCGACTATGCCCTGTTCACCCGCCCGGAAAACAAGGGGGAACGCTGCAGCTATGATGTCCCCACGCCATCGGCGATGCGCGGCATCCTTGAAGCCATCCACTGGAAACCGGCCATACGCTGGCTCGTGGACAGGATCCACGTCCTGAACCCCATCGTGTTCGACAGCATCCGGCGCAACGAGGTCTCGGAAAAGGGCCCCAGCGTGAAAAGCGTCAAAAATGCGGCAAAGAACGGCACGCCCCTGTACCTGTTCGCCGACGAATGCCGCCAGCAACGGGCCACCCTGCTGCTGCGGCATGTGGATTACGTCATCGAGGCCCATTTCGAGCTGACGGACAAAGCCGGCCCGTCGGACAACGAAGGCAAGCACATCGACATCTTTCGGCGCCGCGCACGGAATGGCGAGTGCTTCCAGCAGCCTTGTCTGGGTTGCCGTGAGTTCCCCGCCTATTTTTCCCTTCTGGAAGAAGAGGATGCGATGCCCGCCTCCAGCCTGGTCCACGATGCGCCGCGCGATCTCGGCTATATGCTGTACGACATCGACTATGCCCACGGCATGAAGCCCCTGTTCTATCGTCCGCGCCTGGAACAGGGGATCATCGACGTGGCCCGCTGGAAAAGGGAAACCCTATGTATCTGACAGAACTGTACCGTTTTTACGAACGCATGACGCAGGATCCCCAGTCCGGCATGCCGCCCGAAGGCATGAGCGCCGAAGCCATCCACTTTGCCCTGGTCATCGGCGAAGACGGCAGCCTGAAAGGCGTGCATGACCTGCGCGACAGCAAAGGCAAGCCGCTGCGCCGTTTCGTACCGGCGGCGGTCAGCCGATCGAGCAATGTCGCCGCCAACTTCCTGTGGGACAAGACCTCCTACGTCCTCGGCATCGACGGACGTGACGATTCCTGCCCCTCCCCGGAAAAACGACAGGCCTTTCTGGCGCTGCATCATGAGCGTTTCGATGCCTGCCCGGACAGACACGCCAAAGCGCTGCTGGCCTTTCTGGATCACTGGCGGCCGGAGATGCTCCACAGCCTGCCCGAACGTCAGGCCCTGCTGGGCAGCCGCCTGGTCTTCCAGCTTGAAGGCGAAGACCGCTTCCTCCACGAAGAACCGGCCATGGACGCAGGCCCGGCAACGGGCAGCGCGGAGATCTCCTTTGCCCTGGTCATCGCTGAAGACGGCAGCCTGAGATCTGTCCGCGACCTGCGCGACAGTAAAGGCAAGCCGCGCAAGATGTCCGTCCCGGCGGCACGGCGGCGGAAAAAGGAACTGCTCCCGAACATGCTCTGGGATGACGCGGCGTATGTGCTGGGCGTTGACGGAAAGGACGATACACGCCCCAGCCCGGAGACCGCGGCAGCCTTCCACGCGCTCCACAGGAAACTGCTGCAGGATGCGGGCGACAGACACGCCCGTGCCCTGCTGGCCTTTCTGGACCGCTGGCAGCCGGAGATGCTCCAAAGCCTGCCGGAACGTCAGGCCCTTCTGGACAGCAACCTGGTCTTCCGGCTCCAGGGCGAAGAGGGCTTCCTGCACGAACACCCCGCCCTGCAGCGGATCTGGCTGGACAATCTCGACGGACAGGAATGCCCGCAGGGCCAGTGCCTCGTCACGGGCAGGGAAGGCCCCATCCTGAAAGTGCATCCCGTCATCAAAGGCGTCATAGGTGCCCAGACCTCGGGGGCCCGTCTCATCTCGTTCACCTGCAACTCGTTCCAGTCCTTCGGCAAGGAACAAAGCGAAAATGCCCCTGTCAGCCCGCGCGCGGCCCGCGGCTACACCACGGCCCTGAACTACCTGCTCCAAAAGGAGCACAAACAGGTCGTACGCCTGGGAGAAGACAGCATCGTCTTCTGGACGGACAGGGCCTGCGCGGAGGAATCCCTGCTCGGGGCCCTGTTCGACGGTCTCGACGCCACCGAGCAGACGCAGGACAGCGCCCTGCTGCACAAGGTCCGCTCCCTGCTGACGGCCATGGCCTGCGGCCGCCCCGTCAGCGAAGATGACGGTATCGACACCAGCGTGCGCTTTTTCGTACTCGGACTTGCCCCCAATGCCGCCCGGCTGGGCGTCCGTCTCTGGGTGACGGACACCTTCGGCAATCTGCTGCAACGCTTCGGCCGCTGGTATCGCGACCTGGCCATCGAACGCCGCTACCCCGGCGAAGAGGAGCACCCCGCCCTGTGGCAGCTGCTGCGGGACCTTGCCCCCTTGCAAAAATCCGAAAACATCCCGCCCCTGCTCGGCGGGCAGCTGCTGCGCAGCATCCTGCTGGGGCGCGCCTGGCCGCAAAGCATGTACACTGCCGCCCTGCAGCGCATCCACGCGGACAAGAACGTCACCTATTACCGGGCCGCGCTCATCAAGGCCCATCTTTGCGATACGACAGCAAAAGGAGCCACCATGTCACTGGACAAGGAAGAACAGAACAAGGGTTACCGGCTGGGCCGCCTGTTCGCGGTCCTGGAAAAAGCCCAGACCGACGCGCTGGGCAGCGTGAACGCGTCGCTCCGGGAACGCTACATCGGCGCGGCCTCGACGCGGCCCTGCCTGGTGTTCCCGCAGCTGCTGAAGACGGCCCAGTTCCACATCTCCAAAAGTGCCAAGCAGCATCCCGGCTACGACATCCGCTTTTCCCGTCTGGTAAGCGAGATCATGGACGGCATGACGGTCTTTCCGCCTGTGCTCTCGCTGGAGGATCAGGGCCGCTTCATGCTGGGCTACTATCATCAGAACAACGCACTCTATCAGAAAAAGACGGCTGACGACGCCGAAAACTAAGGAGAACTGCCATGCCTGCCATCACGAACCGTTATGACTTCGTGCTTTTCTTCGACGTGGAGAACGGCAACCCCAACGGCGATCCCGACGCCGGCAACATGCCCCGCATCGATCCCGAGACCGGCCTGGGGCTGGTGACGGACGTCTGCCTCAAGCGCAAGGTGCGCAATTATGTGGAGCTGGCCAAGGAAGGAGCCACCGGCTACCGGATCTATGTGCAGGAAAAAGCCGTGCTCAACCAGAAGAACCAGGAAGCCTACACGGCCCTGTCGCTGAAGGCGGAATCCAAAAAGCTGCCCAAAAAGCCTGACGACGCCCGCGCCGTCACGGCCTGGATGTGCGAGAACTTTTTCGACATCCGTACCTTCGGCGCTGTCATGAGCACGGAAGTGAACTGCGGTCAGGTACGCGGCCCGGTGCAGCTGACCTTTGCCCGCAGCGTGGAGCCCGTCGTCCCTGCCGAGGTGAGCATCACGCGTATGGCCGTGACCAATGAAAAAGACCTGGAAAAAGAGCGTACCATGGGCCGCAAGTTCATCGTGCCTTACGGCCTGTACCGGATGGAGGGCTTTGTTTCCGTCCCGCTGGCGGAAAAAAGCGGCTTTGCCGATGACGACCTGGACCTGTTGTGGGAGGCGCTCAGCAACATGTTCGAGCATGACCGCTCAGCGGCACGCGGCAAAATGGGCGCCCGCAAGCTGTTCATCTTCAAGCATGAAAAACGCATGGGCAACGCGCCCGCACAAAAGCTTTTCGACATGGTGCACTGCCGCCGCACCAGTGAAGGCCCGGCCCGCGGCTTTGCGGATTATGCCGTCACGCTGGAAGGCACCTGCCCTGAAGGCATCAGTGTGGAAGAACGCCTGTAGCCATGCACGACATCCTGTTGTCCGCCCTGCAGCATTATGTGGTCTGTCCCCGGCAGTGCGCGCTCATCCATATGGAACAGATATGGACGGAAAACGAGCACACCGCCGCGGGACGCCTGCTGCACGAGTCCGTCCACAGCGGGGAGACCCGGCTGCGGGACGGCGTCAGGATCGTCACAGACCTTGAACTCCATTCCGCGCGGCTGGGGCTCCGCGGCAAATCTGATGCCGTGGAGCTCCACCGCGACGGCAGACGATGGCGGCCCTACCCGGTGGAATATAAAAAAGGCTCTCCCCATGGAGACTGTCTGGCGGACAGTATCCAGCTCTGCGGGCAAGCCCTGTGTCTGGAAGAGATGTTTGCCACGTCCATCCCCGAAGGGGCCCTGTTTTACGGCACGCCTCACCGGCGTACGGTGGTGCGGTTCAGCCCGGAGCTTCGGGAAAAAACGGAGCGGACCGTCGCGGCCGTGCGGGAGATGCTGGCAAGCGCCCGGCTGCCCTCCGCACAAAAAAGCGCCGTCTGTTCTTCCTGCTCGCTTGCGGCCTGCTGCATGCCCGGTTCGCCGCCTGCTGTTTCCGTCTATCTGGACAAACTGTGTGAGGAAGAGGGATGAAACGCTATCTGAATACCTTGTTCGTCACCACGCAGGATACCCGGCTCTCCAAACAGGGGGAATGTGTGGAGCTGCACCATGACGGACAGAGCCTTGGGACCATCCCCCTGCATACACTCCAGTCCATCGCCTGCTTTGGCCGGGTAAGTTGCAGCCCGTATCTTCTGGAACATTGTGCGGCACTGGGCGTCACGGTCTCCTGGTTTTCCGAGAGCGGCCGTTTCATGGCGTCTGTCCAGGGCCCGACCAGGGGGAACGTGCTCTTGCGTCGGGCCCAGTACCGCGCGACCGACAGCCCCCGGCAGACGGCCGACCTTGCGCGCTCCTTCCTGATAGGCAAGGTGGCCAACTGCAGGACCATACTCATGCGACAAGCGCGCAACGCCCCTCTTCCGGCCCTGTCCGCCGCCATCGAATCCCTGGGCCATACCCTCAGGCAGCTCCGCCGGGAAGACGACCTGGAGACCCTGCGAGGGCTGGAAGGCGATGCCGCCCGGACATACTTCGGCGCCTTCGACCTGCTCATTCGTCCCCAATGCCGTGCCGGGGGCATGGTCTTTGAACAAAGGAGCAGGCGCCCTCCCATGAACGAGGTGAACTGCCTCCTTTCCTTTCTCTATACCCTGCTTGCCCATGATATCCGCAGCGCGTGCGAAAGCGTCGGCCTGGATCCGGCCGTCGGCTTTCTCCATCGGGAACGCCCCGGCCGGGCAAGCCTGGCGCTGGACATCATGGAAGAATTTCGTCCGTATCTTGCGGACAGGCTGGCCCTGTCGCTCATCAACCGACAGCAGCTGACGGCAAAGGACTTCATCCGCGCACCGTCGGGAGCCGTCACCATGAAGGAAAAAAGCCGAAAAAAGGTCATCGTTGCCTGGCAGGAAAGAAAAAAGGACGACGTGGAGCATCCCTTCCTCCATGAACGCATGGCTGTCGGCCTTGTTTTTTTCATCCAGGCCCGCCTGCTGGCCAGGACCCTTCGTGATGATCTGGAAGCCTATCCCCCCTTTGTCGTGAGGTGATCATGGTCGTCCTTGTCAGCTATGACGTGAATACACAGGATGCCGCAGGCAAGCGCAGGCTGCGCCGCATAGCCAGGCTTTGCACCAGCTGGGGGCAGCGGGTCCAGTTTTCTGTTTTTGAGTGCCTGCTCGATAATGCCCAATGGCAGGTCTTGCGTGCGCAGCTCCTGGACGAGATGGATCCGGAACGGGACAGCTTGCGCTTCTATTTTTTGGGGAACCACTGGCGAAGCAAGATAGAGCATATCGGCGTCAAGGCAGCCTACGATCCGGAAGGTCCGCTGATATTCTGATCGAGGACCTCTATGGGGCGTCTTTTCCCGGCAGGATATCGATGCCTGTTATATATTGATATCATTAAAAAATATATTTCCAGTTTGAAAAAACGTCCTGCCTTTGACCTGAATCTTTTTTCATCCTCGAAAAGGATTTGCTAATCACGGGAATCTACTGGATAAAACATGGAAACAGTCGCACCCCACGCGGGTGCGTGGATTGAAACTGCAGCTCATCGTAGGCCGTCGTGCGCTCTTCCATGAGTCGCACCCCACGCGGGTGCGTGGATTGAAACTGCAACACGTCGATAATCGCGCTTGCTTCATCTTGTCGCACCCCACGCGGGTGCGTGGATTGAAACTCGCGCCCCATGAACCCCATGCTGGACAGCGCCATGTCGCACCCCACGCGGGTGCGTGGATTGAAACCAAAAAGACCGTGAACGAGGCCGCGATCATGGCGGTCGCACCCCACGCGGGTGCGTGGATTGAAACATCCCGGCGGGCAGCCGTACTCCCGTACCCGTGACGTCGCACCCCACGCGGGTGCGTGGATTGAAACGATACTTCAGCCGGAACGTGCCCTGCATGGTCGCCTGGGTCGTCGCACCCCACGCGGGTGCGTGGATTGAAACGATACAGTGGCGAAGGTTACTAGCGCCATAACGTGTCGCACCCCACGCGGGTGCGTGGATTGAAACCGAGAGCTGGCAGAGCATTACACCATGTGGACTCGTCGCACCCCACGCGGGTGCGTGGATTGAAACAGCCTGCGGCGTGGTGTGGCCGTCATCAGCATCACCGTCGCACCCCACGCGGGTGCGTGGATTGAAACGCGGCCACGTCCTCGAGGCGTGTCTCCAGCGCGTGTCGCACCCCACGCGGGTGCGTGGATTGAAACTGGAGGCCCTGGCCTATGTGCTGTCCGTCCAGAACCGGGTCGCACCCCTCGCGGGTGCGTGGATTGAAACACCGGCGGCCTGGTCATAGCGGACGTAGAGGCTGTGTCGCACCCCTCGCGGGTGCGTGGATTGAAACCATGCCGGCCTGCCCGAACAGGTCCGTGGTGTCTCGCGTCGCACCCCTCGCGGGTGCGTGGATTGAAACCCAGTCCAGGCCCCGCGTTGACGGCCCGGCGGCGCGTCGCACCCCTCGCGGGTGCGTGGATTGAAACGGGTTATCTTTTTCCTGGTCCAGACGGGCATGTGCGTGTCGCACCCCTCGCGGGTGCGTGGATTGAAACATCTGACCAGCGACAGAAGTGTCCACCTGCCCATCGTCGCACCCCTCGCGGGTGCGTGGATTGAAACCTCTCCAGCGGGAGTATGTCGAATTTAACAGCGAGTCGCACCCCTCGCGGGTGCGTGGATTGAAACGCGTTTAACGCTCCGGAGCGCATGCACGCCCTGCAAGTCGCACCCCTCGCGGGTGCGTGGATTGAAACAAAAACGACGCTACCAAGCTGGGCATGGAATTACGTGTCGCACCCCTCGCGGGTGCGTGGATTGAAACTTCCCGGCGGGCAGCCGTACCGGTGTCCCCCTGCCCGTCGCACCCCTCGCGGGTGCGTGGATTGAAACAAGCGCACGCTGGACGGCGTCTACACGCAGTGCGTGGTGTCGCACCCCTCGCGGGTGCGTGGATTGAAACACGGTGCCGCAGTATGAGGTGGGCAGCGTGGCGCTGGTCGCACCCCTCGCGGGTGCGTGGATTGAAACGCCACCATCGCGGACAGCGAGATCGCCGCCGGTGAGTCGCACCCCTCGCGGGTGCGTGGATTGAAACTCGCGCACGCCCTGGGCATTGCCGATGCCCTGACGGAAGTCGCACCCCTCGCGGGTGCGTGGATTGAAACGCGGCTGTGCTGCCCACCATCAAGGCGCTGTATGGGTCGCACCCCTCGCGGGTGCGTGGATTGAAACCTGTTTTTCAGGCGCAACGGTTTCCACATCAACCGCGTCGCACCCCTCGCGGGTGCGTGGATTGAAACGACCAGCATCCCACGCTGCTGGCCGTGGGCAATGGTGTCGCACCCCTCGCGGGTGCGTGGATTGAAACAGGTAAAACGGGAACTGGATTGTGTTCGTCTCCCGTGTCGCACCCCTCGCGGGTGCGTGGATTGAAACCACATGGAGGCCACGTTCCACGCCATGAAACACGGGTCGCACCCCACGCGGGTGTGTGGATTGAAACCTCGTGGCGAACAATGATACCTTCATGGAAGCGCAGGTCGTACCCCACGCCGGTGCGCGGATTGAAACACCTTCTCAGCGCACTTGCGGCCCTTGAATGGCGTCACCCCCACGTGAAAACGCGGAAATCTTGCCGCCATGTGTGCCGCCGTGCGGGCCCTGCTGGAAACCGATATCCCAGAGGGCCCGCCGGACTGTTGCCGCCTACTTCACGGCTTCCGCCTTGACGAGGCGGTCGAAAGTATCGCAGCCGTCCCCAACCCATCCGTAAACGCGCTCATAGGTGAAGGTGAAGGTCTTGCCCTTCTTCCCCTTGAAACGCTTTTGGATGGTTTCCGCATCTGCCACAAGCCGGATCTCCTTCCCCTGGATCTTCACCCTGATGTCCGAAGGGATATCCGCCACCTCCTCGATGGTATAGCCGGTGAGCGTCCCGGTCTGCCTGAAAGACGACAGAACCTTTTCGGGAAAACACTGCGGCGCGTCATCCTGCGCCGTTGCCACGCCGGGGAACAGGCTGGTCAGGAACAAGCCAAGTATCAGGATCTTTTTCATGGTTCCTCCTCACTGGTGGACGATGCTGTCTGTCCACGTTGGGGTGAATGGGCACGCGGATCATGCCTGATGCGCCGCAGCCACCGGAGCCCCTCCTCCGCGGTGTATTCGATGTCGCAGAGAGAATGGATTTTTCTGCGGCAAGAGCCACCGCTGTTTGTCCGGCACCGTGCAGCCGCCCCGTCCGGGAGGGCGGTAAAGGTACCGGGACAGGAGAACGTCTGGTCGGCGCGCATGTCCGCCAGGCCCTGGGCCCACAAAGAAAGCCTGCCAGAAGGGCCTCTGCCTTTTATTACGGCGCCGCAGGTCTCTTTTTCACAACATCGCCCGCATTGTCTCATGGCAGCCGCCAGATGGCGCTCGCTGGGCCGATCCCCGTACCGACTGAGCGGCACGGAGGCTGCGTTCCTCGCCTGTCTCCAGAGAAGAAACAGCAAAGGCCACCTCTTATCGTCCACGCGCCAGCCGCAGTAATCCCCCAAGACCAACTTGCTGTCAGGCCCCAAGGCGGGGAGGTCGCTGGATTATACCCTGAAAGCTCCTTAACGCATAGCTGTCCACTCCCCTGCTCCACGCCGACGGAAGGACACCATCTACCTTCCCGGTCCTTCGCCTTCCCGCCTGGATGGACACACTCTCTGGATAGGGGCATCATATGCCCATGATGGATTCCCCCGACCTCTCCCGCATCCGCTGGCGCACGGTACACCTGGTGCTGCAAAACAGCCGCCATGCCTGCGCCCGCGAACATCCGCTGGCCATTTTTGATGCCATCTTCAAATTCGCCGCCCGGGCAGGCGATGTCCCGGACGGTACGGACTGGTTCTTCCACCCGCTGGCCCCGCTGGAGCCGGTCATACGTGCGCAGGCGCTCTATGAGCTGAAGCTGGTCTTCCCGCAGGCCACGGATGCCGTATGCCGGAGCTTCGTGGACGGTGTCCGGCGCTGGCTGGATGACCCGGCCCACAATTTTCACTTGCGCGACGCCGGGGACGTGCGTGAACGCTGCCTCGATGCCGTATGGCAGGAGCAGGCCCATACCCTCTCCATAGACAATGCCGAGGACGAGCTCTGTCTCGATTTTCTCACGCCCCTATCCATCAAGCCCGTCACGCCGCGTACCCTGGCGGCCTTCGACGGACAGGCCCTTTTCCGGCTCGCGGCCAACCGCCTGCGCCGCTGGTACGGAGA
>UMIP01073254.1_pt1 | contig 16121 bp, 7 predicted proteins | sample 1965751 | NCBI WGS metagenome assembly UMIP01 (sample SAMEA4836117, study PRJEB28245) | human gut metagenome | biome: gut microbiome; material: fecal sample | place: Denmark | collected 2008
TGGATCATTTGGCCTGTCTGCTGACAGAAGCCGGAGTGCTTCATATGATCCGACTGAAACGCAAGTCCCAGACCAAACGCAAAAAGAAAATCGCCGCCGCTGCCTACCTATATCAGGTGGACAACGACGGCGAATGGGGTGAGATTTCGTTTGATTTTGAGGCTGGAACAGCGGAGATTATCCGCTTGGCAGAGTGGGATACGATGGTAAGCAAGAAATTTGCAAAAAAAGTAATTACTCTTATTTTGAAAAATGGGAATCTTCAGGTAAAGGAATCTATTCTCCCCGTTTCTTGTTAAAAGCATTTTTCTATTTTATTTGAGTAAGTTCGTCGTCATTCTACACCTAAAGCCTTGTACACTGCATCTTCTGCACTCTGATAGAAAATAAGGTTAAAGCATCCTATCAATTCTGACGGCACTGTCCCGAGATCAGCGGCAGACGTGATCGGCAAAAGCACTTTTTTCGCACCGCTGTCAAGGCATACTTGAAGGGAATTTGCAAGCTCATCCACTTTGATCATTGTACCGGCGATGCTGATTTCTCCCAACACGGCTAGACTGCTGACCATAGGCTTATTCAGTGCGACGGATGCCAGTGCAATCAGTGTCGGGAGAGCAAGCTTGTTCGTCATACCAATTCCCTGCATATCCTGATAGTTGACGATGTAGTCCTTTGTCGTGGTGCTGATTGCTCCGCTGATGCGCCCTGCATTGGCTTTCAGGAAGTTGAAGGCGGTATTTGTCGCTTCTCTCGTTTCGCGTTCTGAGCCAAGTCCTGTTCGCTCGAATTTACCGTTACCAGGAAGCATCTGTGATTCCAACCGAAACACACCAATCATGCCAGACTTCCCCTGCGAAACAGTATAGACCTGGCCGGGATTGCACATTCCTTCGGGGATCAGCTTGCCACCGCCCTGCTCCGGTACGGAAACATAGTATTCTTCAAAGTTGTCTTTGTCGATGTAGGAAAAATTCACATCATAGAACTCCATGCCGCCCAACTTTTTCAGCTGCTCCTTGACACGGCGGCGCATCTCCAATGCAAGCTTCAAAATCTCTTCCAGTTGTTCTTTCGTAAACTCGCCGTCAGGGTAGAGCAGCTTCAAGAGGCCTCCGACCATCTTCCGAACAGCAATGGTGTCACGCTGGTTGAGGTTGGAGCCTAGACGGAAATATTTATCCAGCGCATCCCCATACTGCTCCTTGCGCAGCTCCCGGATAAACTCCGCCAGATAATCCGTGATAAACCCATAGTCATCTGTGAAATGCTCCGGGCGGAACTTCGGGATTTCCCAACCGGGAAGATAGCAGTGAATCCGGTCAAGGAAAGCCGTATCCGTACCCATTTCAGGCGGGAAGGGGTCAAAAAGGCTGGATGTCTTGAGCAGCACATCCACGCTCTGATTGATATTTCCAACGAATACCATCGAGGCAGTCGCGGCCTTTTCCTCTTTGCCTCGGGCAAAGGAGCCGGAGGCCATGTAGTCTTTCATGATTTGGATGCCGTCTTTATCTTTGAACTTGATACCGGCAACCTCGTCAAAAGCAACACAGTCCCATAATCCGACAAGACCAACCGTTTTGCGTCCCATGTTATAAAACAGATTGGCAACCGTTGTCTGACCACCGGAAACAAGAATACTGTTCGGTGAAATTTCTTTGTAAAGATGGGATTTGCCAGTGCTGCGCGGCCCCAACTCACAGAGGTTGAAGTTATTTTCTACAAGCGGGATCATACGGATCAGAAGCAGCCATTTCTCGCGGTAAGTCAAGGAGTCCGGTTCCATACCGATGGAGCGCAGCAGCACATCCATCCATTCGTCCTGCGTAAATGCTTTCCGCCCCTGTTTCAGCTCTTCAATATCCACATGGGGCATCTGGATGGGGTTGAGCTTTCGGATGCTGATCGGCGTTCCGTTCCTGTCTTCCTCCATATACTCATAGTCCAGTTGCACGATGCACCAGATACCGCCGCAAAGCAGCCGGTCAAATTTGGCGGGATATTCCTCGTCAATGGGAATATTTTTCAGACCGAGGTTAGAAAATTCCGCTTCATAAATATCCTTCTTGATATTCAAGCTGACAGTGATTTTATCAATCACCGTATGACTGCCGCGCTGACGAAGAATGGAAAGGATTTTCTGCGCCTCATCCGGGCGGACGAAGTTATCCGCGAGAATGCGCTTTACGCTCTCTACGCCTTCCTCAATAATCTCCGGATCATCAGAGCTGCAATACTGTCCCAGAAGAAATTCAAGGACATAGACCGGAACATTTGCCCCTTCCTTGATTTTCTTGGTCAAATCCTTGCGTACAATCTTTCCATCAAAATACTGACGCAGTTTTGATTTGATGACAGCTCTTTTGTCCTCGTTTTCTGTCATATCAACCACTCCAATCGCCTCCTGTCACACCGGTATTCCCTTAAAAGCCAAAGCCGTAGTCATCGGCAAAGGCCATGTCCATGATGACAGGATGCCGGAACACCTCAAGCCCTGTTGCATCATCGTATATCACGAAGAAATACTGCTTGTCCTTGTCGTACTTTTTGTCTTTGAACTGGAATTTCATGCGGAAGATACGCTTAGACGCATTCTGATCACGGCTGTCAGCAATACAGCTATTCTCGTTGGAAATCCGTTCGTTGTCATCAGAGACGAAGAACAGACGATAAGTAGCCGCTTTGACTACATCGCTGACCGGCTCAGATTGGATGAAATCCAGTACGGTGATCTTGTTAGTGATTTTCCGCACCATGCTCACAAGGGCAAGACTCGCGTTTCGAGTATCCATGTGGCCTCGTTCCATCTTGAGATCAAGCACAGGCACCAGCATTTCCTGTGGGGAGGAACCGCCATGCACATAGTTTTGCCCGCCGCCAGTCACTTTGAACACATCGTCGCTGATCGGGTAAGACACCCATTTGGTATCGGAGCTGCGGAGGATTTTTCCCATTTCCATGCTGGCAATGCCATCTCCGACAACTGGTTCCGGTGAAACCACAAAACGCCGGTTGATAAAGGAGGTCTTGCTTTTTATCCCCTCGATCTTATCGCTCTCTGAGATTTTATCCCGTTTGTAGAGGAAGCCATGATCAGCCGTTACGATAAACCGGTATGTATTCGCGCTGGTGGAGATGCGCCGAATCAGGTCGATGATTTCCGTAATCGCTTCCTGACAGGCAACGAAAACTTCGTCCTCGGTATTGGGTTTGTCCCCGCGGGCATCGATCTGGTTGTGGTACACATAAACCACCTGTTTGCCGGTGAAGATGCTGCGGAGATCGGCAATCTTGAGCGATTTGATACTGTCAAACTGGACACATGCGCTGTCACTGCTGTATTTCTGCAAAATTGCTTCCCGCTCGGCGAGATTTTCGCAGGGGAATCCATCCACCAACACCTTGAAATCATCTGTCATCGTCAGTTCCGTGTGCGGCAGCAAAGCCGCCATACCGAGACGGGTGTAGGAGGGCAGAACACCGAGCTGCACTTCCAGTTTTGCCGTACATTTGGGATCATCCTGTATCCGGCGGAACAGTTCCTTGCCCACCTCATAGCGCATGGCATCGGAGATAATGACCACCGTGCGCTCCTTGACATTCTTCAAGTTGCGGGCGTAGAAATCCCGCTGCAAGGGCAGCGCCATCAATGCGTCCGGCTCCTGTATAGCGGCATTCCACTTGGGAAGCAGTGTTTCCAGATACTCGTTGGTATAGATATTCTCCACCAAGTCACGCAGCGGCTCAAAATCTGCCGGATCATCCATCTGATCGTAAGCAGAGTAGAAGCACCGGTATTCGTAATCAATCTGGAAGTCTTCCTCCTGATACTTGCGGAGAATGACTTTGAAGTTGTCTGGGCAGCGATAATTTCCCACCTGAATAATTTGATAGGCGCTGCTGAGCATTTGGTAGCAGACGTTGGTCTTTTCTCCAAAGTGCATCTTGCTCCGTTTCTCGCAGATTTGCGGGATGGTCAGATCGTCCAGCTTTGCGCCAATATCCTCAGCCACCAAGCGCGCCACGATCCACTTTATGAGGATCTGGTCAACAGCAAGGAAGGTATCGCAGTTCACCAAGTCCTCGGGCGGATAGTCGGAAAATGCTTTCTTGACATTCAAGCCGGAAGCCACATGAGCGGAAAGCTCATCATAGCGCCCACGGTACAGGATGTTGTTCATCAGGTTATCCATAAAGGCGATGATGTTTCCTGCTTTGTAGGAAACAAACGCCTTCCACGGCTTCGGAAGCCCGGACTGCACATACTTGGCCGTATAGGTAACGAACATCGTTACCATAAGCTTTTCCAGCGTCGGCTTGACATCTGTATAGCCGAAATGCTGCTCGCAGAGCTTCCAGAAATCATCCAGCAGACCGTATTTCTCTACCTCGGAAAGGAACTTGTTGTCTACAAGCTGGCCGTCTGTCAGCATGACCCGGATTACTTCTTCAAAGGAACAGGTACGGGTGCGGCAAATGGCAGAGAGAAACCCCGTGACGATGTTCTCTTCGTTGAAGTTTTCGATTTCAAGGTCATAGAAGCGCTGTGTCCGCTCCTTGTTGGCAAAGAACTTGATGTGCTTTTCAATAATGGGCTTGTACTTCTCGTCAATCCCCAAATCAACCGAGAGCAGCGATGCGCGGTCGGCAAAGAAGCACTTGGAGTAGAGCAGCGTGTCTTCCAGATGGTTGTCCCGCACATCCGGCTTGGGGAAGGGGGCGTAGATCAGGTAGTTTGTCGTAGTGTCCTGCCGTTCCAGAAAGAGCTTGGTGGCAAACTGATTGTCCGGCTGCAAGAAGTAGACTTTGGCATTGTCCAGCTCCACATTCTGCATATCCTCCACAAACTCGCCGTTGTCATCGTACCAGAAAACGAGCTTTCGGGTATCGCCGGAGAACTCGGCATTGAGCCGGTCTATGATTTGTTTGATGTTCATTACTGCCATGCCGTTTTACTCCTTTGGATTGACAATGACCCATGTTCCGCTCCGGCTTGATCCCTTGCGCTGTATCCTGCCATCTTTTTGGAGAGTATTCATGAGTCTCTTCACCGTGGCAAGGGAAATGCCCAGCATCTTTCCAATGTCTTTCTGCGTCGCTTTGGGGTCAGTTCGGAGGATGCGCAGAATCGCTTCTTCATTGGTATCATTGGGTTCAACTTTGGTGTCATTAGTGTCACGCTCTTTGGGATCAATGACACCATTCCGATCGGTAGTCGCGTCCTTACGATAGAGATTGATGCGGAAATCGCTGCCCATATCGATCAGTTCTGGCTCGCGAAGGCCATATTCTTTTGCTTCTCGAAACATTTTTGGAATGCCGCTGCCCCATGCCTCCACAATGTTCATGTAGGAAAAGGCGGAGGCAATGCCTCGGTTGCGAATCTTTGAGAGGCCGGACTTCATCTTTTCAATGGTAATTTCGCTGTCCAGCATACCGGGGGAGGTGACCTCCAACCGGTCATCAAAGAGCGCCACTTGAATTTTGCCCGGTGTCAGGTAGCTACGGTGGCAGACGGCATTCGAGATCATCTCGCGGATAGTCTTGACCGGCAGCTCATAGTAGTCCTGCCTTGCGATCCCTTCTATGCGGGAGCCGAGGTCGATGTGCTGCAATACAAAGTTGTAGGCATCCTCAATTTGCTCGTATATCGGCCCGGTAAACTCTTTGCGGGTGATGAAGATGTCCCGAACAACCCCCTTAAATACCGCGCACTGGATGGCGGCATCCGGGAACTCAGCCGTGTCACCGTTCAGCAGCAGATACCCATTGGTGGGGTGGTAAGCGCCGTCACGCTCCACCAGAAGTTTCCAAGAAAGCAACTGATTTTTGCTAACCTTCTGGATCTGCTCCCGCGCCGTATCAGTCTCGGCCAGCTTGAGGGCATGTTGGTACATCTTCTCGCAGAAAGCCGCAATTTCTTCCTCGGATACCGTTTGTTCCCGCTCCATCTGGTCAAAGGAGCAGTTGGTTCCTTCCATGATGAGTTCCTGCACACGATACCGCTCCGCATGGCGGGTTGTTCCGGCCACGCGGATGTAGGTGCCTTCCATGATGCCCTGGCTCTTGATATAGTAGGGACGCTGCATACCGGGGATGATTTCAACAACGATAATTGCCTTCCCGTCGATTTCCTGCACCGCGATGTTCGGGGTGATCTTTGGTTCGCAGCTATCGAAAATGGCGTTGGTAATCGCGTCCATTTTCTGAAAGACTTCCTCTTTGGAAAAGCCGGTGACGGCCCATGTGCCGTTCTCCACACCGAAAACCAGCTTGCCGCCTTTGCCGTTGGCAAAGGCAACCGCCGTCCTCATATATTTTTCGCTTTTGGCGGGAATTTCGCTTTTGAACTCCACATTTTCGGATTCCCCGGCGAAAATCTCTTCTGCGGTCATCTCGACCACCTCCTTCACAGTTTTTTACTCGTTATTATATCTTTGCCAGAACCGAATATTTCTTTCCATCGTTGGCAGTTTGGATTTTTTCGTAGTTGATCTTCACGCCATCGTCTAAGTCAAGCTCGATGCGGCTCAGGGCGAGGTGGGCAATCATCTCATCATAGTCGCGGCACTCTTTGAGCTGCTTTTGGAGTTTTTCTTTTCGCTTGGTGGAAGCGGCCACCTCGCGGGCGTTGGTGCTGTGGTCGATCATGTCCTGCATTCGGTTGATTTCGGACTCATAGACGCGCTGCATCTTGTGAAGGTAGTCCACGCGCAGATTGCCGATGGTGTCCGGCGTGTAGCGGTGGAGATAGATCAGCGCCTTGAAGCCGTTCTGCTTGCCGCTGTCGAACAGCCAGTAGATGGGGCGCTTCTGGTAGGTCTTGCAGTGGTCTTTGAAGAAGTCCCTGAGGAAGTAGCTGCGGATGATCTCCCGACTGCTGTTCCCCTTGCCGCCCAGCGCCCCGGCGATGAAGTCCAGATTTTCTTCCAGCGTGTCCTCCCCGTAGGCGGCTTTCAGCCAGCCACACAGGCGGGAGACAATATCGTCTTCCAGATACTCTTCGTCGGTGATGGGGATAATACCATCAGCATCCGGCTCATAGGAAAGCGAAGTTGCATCTTCCCATTTTTCTGAATCATGGAATTTGGGGTAGTGATAATCCGCCAGTGATATTCCAGCATATCCGCCGTCAATCGGATCGCCCTGTTCATTAAGAGCAGCTTGTCCTTTGAATTTCCAATATACAGAATCAAAATTGCCTCCGGCAAAAACAAGCCCCTGTCTGTCCAGCGAGTATCGCCCGAACATACAGCCCACGGCGTAGGAAAGCAGCGAAACGACCTCATCCCGCTTGGTGCGGACATAGCTACTGCCCTGCATGGATTCTGGCACCTCGTCCTTGGTGTCAAAAATGCGGTGGACGGTAATATCCTTGTCCGCCACCTCTGGGGTCAACTCGTCCTGCAAGCCGTAGATGTCAATGAAAATACGGTTCAATTCGTCTTCGTTGGCTTTGAGCTGCAAAAAGCGCTGCTCGCACTCGGCTTTCCATTTTTCATACTTATCTAAAATTAGTTTTCCCATAAGGCGTCCTCTCTATATTGAACTGAGTCTATGAATGCTTGTTTGTGCTCATATGCATCACAACATGAAGATATAGTGCCGGTGGTAAAACACCATTTCGCAATGCAATTCTGCTTATTTCACGGAACTGCCGTTGCAGCTCTTGTTCGTCTTTAGGTGCCCCAGCTTCTTTTAGCAGCTGCAACTCGCGCATCACAATCTTACACAATTCTTGTGACCGAAATTCTGGAATCGAGTTGGCGTTTGCGATAACATCCTCTTTGGGAATCTTATCGCCAGACAGCGTATTGAATAGTTCAAAGAAACTATCTACTTTCTCCGTCTTTGGAATGTGATAATTGCAGTTATACTGTTTTGGCAATGCCTTTAGTTGTTTCCAAAGGTCTTTTGCACTCTTATACTCAACTTTTTGGCGGACATGAAGCGGCCTTTTTGTTTCACCATCAGAGTAATAATAGAACACTATTTTTTCAATATTGCTCTCGTCAATCAAATCGAAAATATGTCCGTCATTATTTGGCGACATTCCGATAATATGAAGTTCACCTGTTAGTTCACTAAGATCTGTAAAATGATAATTGCAGCTAAAAACTAAATCCGGATGTTCTCGATGCGCTCGTATCAAATCCTCTATTGGAGCCGGGAAATATTGTAGTGGGATACCGCTTTTCTCTAAAGCTTTAAGCCCGCGCTCTCCCTGCTCAAATGCATATGCGATCTTGTATTTGTATTCGCCAGCATAGTCAAAAAGCGCATTGCAAAAACAGTGTTCCAATCCGGCCGGGATCTCTAAATTATCTCCTTTTTGGTGCCTCATATATCCCCATAGTGTATGGGGATCCTCGCTATTTGCAAGTGTCCGAAAATCTCCATGCAGGTGAAACACGGGACGCTTGATTAAGTCCTCGACATTGTTATCGTAGTTGAGCGTAAAAACTTTACTGAAGCCCAATAGCCATCTTTTCACAGGTTTTCCCATGTCTTTGTAGAGGCTTTGAATATCGCCATCATTATAGATTGCATCAAGCATCATTCGTTCAAAGCCTTGCTTTGCGGAAGACCAATTATCTGCTATGTCGGCGTTCTGTAAGAAGTAGACGTGGAGAATAAAAAACCAATCCTCAAGCCCAACTTCATAATAGTGTGACAGTTCCCAATTATACCGCGCCTTAAAGTCTTCAAGGATGGGTCTCTCCGTATCAGGTATTATTGCATCATATTTTCCAGCAGAAATATCATTTGCCCAAGTGGCAAGTCTGGTAAAAATGTTTGCAATTTCATCTCCTGATATTTCTCCACTGAATAGCGCCTCATATCTGTTCGCACGAGCATTGAAAACGATCCTCTTGATGATATAGTCGTTAGTGTAGGCTTTGCCACCAAAATTGATATTAAAACCATTGCCAATCAAAATGGATTTTTCTCTGTTTGCCATTTTCACACCTCATACCAGCGGATGACGCTTGAAATCCCATGAGGTTTCGTAGGAGTCCCAGTCATGCTTTGAGCTGTTTTTCACGGTTTCAACTAAAATCTGAATCGTTGGCTCTTTTTCATCAGAAATGATAATAGGCACTTTTGCGACATCGCCAGCATTCATATTGATGGTTGGGTTCAAAATTTGTGTGATGCTGGATACTATTGGGGTGTTGAGCAACCCTAATATATAGTTCAGGTGCTTTTGAGGAAAGCAACTAATACCAGCAACATTGAACATAAATGTATTTGGATAGTAACGCGCGGAAAAGCCGCCACTGGTTACTAAAGACCAGCTTACACTTTCTCTAAAATTGAAAGCTATATTCTGTGGTCTCGATCGAAGTTTTCCTTTCTCGTCTTTGAAGTTAATAATCTCATAACCCTCGTTGTCCCAATTAACAACATACTCTTGATTACCATACCATCGCCTAAATTCCCCGCCCTTGTTAATGGGCATCCATTTCATTGCAGTATTTCTTTCAAAAGCCGTATTTACTTGTGAAACTTCAAACCACATTCTTAAAAATCTCTCATTATCTCCAGTTATTAAGCCTTGCCTTGGCACTGCATATGATTCGAGGCAAGTATAGTTTTCAAATATATTAAAAATTTTTTCACTCACCCAATACGCCACGGGCGAGCCGGGGATTTTGGAGAAGTTGGATTGCTGGGCGGTGTAGCGGTTCTTAGGATTAAAAAACTCTGGTTCTTTTTCATCTCGGCGAGAGTAACAATAGTCCACCAACCGGATAGCAGTCATTTTATAATCAATATGGGCTTTTCGCGTCACCCAAGACACAATAGGGTTGTGTCCTACTTTTCCATCAAAAAGCTCTGTACCGAAATCCACAAGATTGTACAATGTCGCTGCGTGATTTAGGCAATCGCGCAATTTCTCAAAACTTGAAAGGAACATCCACGATGAGGTCGTAATAAAGGCTATAAATCCATAACGTTTAGAAAAATTGTTGATTGCTGCCTGATACATGACCATGCTAAGATCACTCTTAACATCAGCATAATTCTCTTTAACATATTTGTCCAATAGCGGAGAAAACCGAGAACTACCCAAATAAGGAGGATTTGTTACCACTACATCATACTGCTGCGCCAGCACTTCCGCCACACGAATCAACGGCAGGATGGTATTAAGGACAGCCTCCCGATGGAAGCTGATGTCGTTCTGCACCTCATCCATACGTGCATACAGAGCGGCAAAGTCTACCGGGGCAACTGTCAGGATGGAGCCGTATTCCTTTGCATCGTGCAGGTCGTGGATGATGCTGTCTAACGCTGTTTTCAGCAGCGGGTCGCTGTTCACAAAGTAGTCCCGCGTGTAAGTGTCAATATCATTGCTCTCGGCAATCGCATAGACATGGGGCTGGATGCCGCGGGAGAAGATACGCCGGTCATACTGACGGGCTTTCATCATCACCGCAAAATAGGCAAGCTGCGCCGCCCGTTCGTCAATGTCCAGACCGTAGAGGTTGTTTTCGAGGATGCACTGTGCCGCGTCGCGCTGGCTGTACCCGTCGTTCTCGTACATCCGCATCAGCACATCGAAAGCGTACACCAAAATATGGCCGCTGCCCATGCAGGGATCGATGACCTTGATGTCCCGGACATCCTTATATTCGCTCTGCTTCTGGATTTCGTCGAGTTGCTGGCGCACTTCCTGTGTCTGGGGGGCTTCCGGCAGATAATACTTCCAGCCCATTTGCCCTGCAATAAACTCTTCGTTGGCAATCCTTTTTGTCTCGATCTCATCCCAAGTCATTTCTTCCGGGGCGCGACCGTCAGCGAAAACGCCTTGCTCTTTCCTCTTGTCGATGAAGATGCGGCCAAGGCTGTTTTCGACCATGTAGCGAACTGCCCAGTCTGGCGTGTAAATTGTTGTAGCTGCCGGGAGAAGTTCTTGTGGGATTTTGCTCTTCGACATCGTGCCGTCATATACTTGCTCATTCAGCTCGGTGTTGTAATACTGGTACAGCCAGCCGATGATCTCCACCTGACCGCCCTTTTCGATGTTGAAATCATCCTCGTCAATGTCATGAATCAGGTGGTACACGACGCCTTCCTGATCCACCACGGAGAGGTTCAGCAACAGCTCGGTGTAGTCGCTGGTCTTCTCAAACAGGGCGGGAAGAATTTCATTCAGAGCGTTGCACTGCTTGATGAACAGCAGACGGAACAGCTCGTCCAGCTTGTTTTCGGTTTTTAGGCGCAGGACTGTCTCTTCCTCGGCGGGGGTGAAAGTTAGCTCCGCGTCAAAGGGCGTTGTCACCAAATCCGGCTCAATTTTGCCGCTCTCGGAGGATAGGACGCGGATGCGGGAGGGCAGATAGTCATTGACCTCCATGAAACGGATGGCGATCAGCCGGTTGAACCAAGTGTAGGCAACCTCTTCCAAGATGTACTTGTAGGCCGTGGCGTAGCTGCTGTCGTTTTCTTTCTTGCGGATAATCTCTACCAGCTTTTTGCGCTGCGGGATCGCCTCGCCGGTGATGGCATACGGCTCAGAAGTCCCGATGTCATAGAACTCCATCGTCCCGGTAGACTGCGGAAGCGGGTCTTTGATGCCGTCCGCCGTAATCCCCATCAATCCGGCACGGTACTGGATGTCCGCAATGAGCTTATTCCGTGCCCATATTGCAAAGTTTTTTATGTCTGTTTTATTCATTGGTTCATTCCTTCCCCATAAAATCAAATCTTCGACGCAAGATAGTAATAATACATCACATTTTTCCTTGCGGTGTCTGTCTTTTCTGTTGCCTCGGTTCGTGCCTTATTGTATAGGTCTGCAATCTTGAGGAACCCCGTTACTGCTTCCTTGGAGACCGCAGCTATGCCGGCAACAAGGATAAAGGCCTTTATGGAATTAAAAACGCCAAACAGGTCTGTTGAGGTTGTAATTGCTGTCGTTAAACCCGCAGCAGCATATCCAGCTTTTTTCCTCAGTTCCTCGTCTGCTAAAGCTCGTTTTCCCAAGTTCCGCAATACACTTGTCTGCGTTAAGGTTTCGTTGATTTCCTGCACCTTCGGCAAAACTTGAGTGTTGTATAGTTGCAGACAATCATACTGGAAATTATCATCCCAAGGAAGAGAGTGAATCTGCATGGAAAAATCGTAAATTGCTTTCCGAAAATTAGTAAGCGGAACTTGGTTTTCATTCTTGAGAGAAAGCAATTCATCCACAGAAGCAGATTCCAAGGTTGGCAAGGTCATAAGTATCTCGGACGCGATTCCAGCGTGGCGTAAGACATTTTCGTCCAACCTTCCGATGTCAAGCAGCTTTGTTTTAATAACGGAATCTATCAATCCACTGCTCGCCTTATCGAAAAGCGGATAGGCTGTGCCATTGTACATGGCATTCATCAGATTGGCAAAATATCCTCCTGCAAGCTCGTTGGCATCAAACCCATCAAAATCATAGTCGTAAACCGAAACGATGTTCCGATCCACATAGTTTTTTATTTCCTGTGTTCCGGGATGGATATAAAGCTGCTGTATTCCGCTTTTCAACTGCTCTCGGCACTGTATCTCAAGCTGCTTGAATTTCATCTGCGCAATTATTTCCTGCTTAGACCTGTGCTTTTTCCTTTTCAAATACGGAGTAAGTATTTGAAGTTGTGCATCTGCGTAATCCAGTTGCCCTAAAAGTTCTTCACTACCGGCAGGTTTCAAGGACTGTAAAAATGATCTGAGAGCTGGGATCATTGCATCTATATCCTGAGCGTCAAAGATACAATTTGGAAGGTATTTATACAGTGCATATTCTGCCATTCCAATCAGTTCGATTTCGTCGGCATAAAGAATGGAGCTTTTTATCAGTTTCAAATCCTCAGCCAAATCCAGCGAGTTTGAGATGGTTCCAATCGTAAATTTCATATCCGTGGGTTGCCCAGCTCCTTCCTTATCTTAAAACTCCACATTGACAATCGTGTCTTCGTCCAGTTGTGCTTCCAGCGACTTGCGAAGGCTGCCCATGTAACGATCAATGTCCTCTTTGCTTTCCAGACGCCAAGAAGCCGTTCCCGTCATCATCTTGATGGAGACATTTTTCGTCTTGCGGATCTTCACTGGCGCAGGGGCAACGGGCACTTCCGGGGTAGGCTTTCCACTCTGTTTGGCTTCCTCTGCCTGACGGCGAGCTTCTTCTTCGGCCTTTTGTTTTGCCAGCTTGCGGTCAAGCTCATCCATTTCGTTGAGCAGCCGGAGTTTCAAAGCATCTGCCTTGTCCGCATAGCTTCTCAGCGTAGAGACATTGTTGCAGCGGGTGGCTCCCTCCCGGATTTCTTGGAACTTCTCATAGTAAGCCGTCCACTTCTGGTCGTTGTACTCCTTGGTGGAAAGCACCTCCAAAACACGCTTCCACGCCTGATCAATCGAATCGAGAACAGGGGCGGATTCCTGCTGCAAAATCTTGACATAGCAGGACATGAACCGTTCCCGAAGTTCAGGCAGCTTCGGAATGTTGGCATAGGGCTTTTCCTGCCGGGTAATGGAACGCATCTGTGCGACGATACCTTCCAGCTCGTCATTGACAATATAGGTCTTGCTGTCATCGAAGATTGCAAGCATATCAAGCGCACGGGCAAAGATGGTAGACTGCTCGCCCTCAAAGAAGGTCTTGATTGGCTCGTAGTCCTCCGCAAAGTCGAAGAAATCATCCCGCTTTTTTGAAACGGTCGTAAAGAAGTCCAATGCAGACTGAATCTGAACGACAGACTGCATCAGCGCCTTTCCGCTGGACAAAACCTTCTTGCCCGGATAAGGGTACTGTTTATAATTTACTTCCAACCGTTCGATTTCATAAACCGTGTTTTGCGCGTAGCGCTGGAAGTTCTTCATGATGGTATCTTCATCTTCCGCCGAAGTGGTTGCGCGGAAGGTTTCCTTCATCACATCCCGGACAGCCTTTTTGTCCTTATCGCTGACACGGACACGCTCTTCCATCAGGAGCTTTTCCGCAAATGCCTTCTTGGTGATGAAGCCGATGATCTCTTCCTCAGTCTTGTTATTCAGATTGACCGCAGCTCCGTTGACCGTGAAAGACAGGTCGCCGCGCTTGAACAGACGCGCCACCAGCCAATGCACATCGTCTTCCACAAAACCGTAAGGAGCCTTCATGAAGCGATCTTTCACCGTCTTCATGGATGTTTTCATGTGATTGCGGGTATTCATGGCGATAAAGCCCTGCACATCATCCAGCGCGTGGGCGTTGCTCTCTGTACCACCTTCAAGCTCAAGGGAAAGCTGGTTGCTCTGATGGAGCATCTTGCGGATCTCCGCCTCGCCCATCGGTGCGTCAATGTAGGAAAGCTTGTGGTAGACCGTCTGTACCAAACGGCCAATCGCTTCGTTGATCCGGCTGCCGACTTCCTTGCCGTTCACGCGGACAACATCGCCGTTCACATAGATCGTCGCTTCCTTGAGTGCTTCCGTCAGGTAGAGCTTGGCGTTTTGATTGCGTTCCCGCATTTCCACACGCTTTGCCTCTTTGATCGTCTCATACTTGGCAAGCTGCGTTGAGGTGTTTTTCCGAAGGAAGCCTTCAATCTTCAAGTAGGCTTGGATTTCCGTCAGGAACTCTGCGTCATTCGGGAGCACGACAAGGACTTCTCTGCCTTGGCCGGACATCATCCGAAGTGTACCATCGTCCATACTGCCGTCGTACCACGGTGTCAGGACGCGAAGGCCAATGTCGTAGTTCTGATTTGCCTTATAGGGGCGGTCATCCACAAACTGGTTGAAGCCAAAAGCATAGCGGCCATTGAAAACAGGATAGGTGTAGCGCTTGCCGGGGAAGATGTCCTCAAAAATCATTTCCGCGACCTTGGTGATGATCTCCGGCGTTTCCACATTTTCTTTTTCGATCTCGTTGTTTACCTCCTGTTCCTCATCGGTCAGGAAGACATAGATGCTGCCGTTTTTCTGAACGAGCATCTGCCGCATCAGGACCTTCAGCGCTTCCTCCACGCGGCCTTTCAACTCAATCCGGTCATCATCGATATTTTCAATCATCAGGCTGGTGATGTTGTCGATATTCGCCTCAATTTCCAGCACATACTTGACCATGAAGAGGGTCTTGAGGACATTGATAGCGAAGACATCCTTGTCCTTCTTCTCCGGGTTGATGTAGCTGTTGTCATAAGCCCGGATGATCACCCCGCTATGGCTGTGATCCAGAAAGTTTTCCAGTGCGTCATAAAAGCGATGGAAGGGTACAATGACCCCTGCCTCTTCATTCATGACGTTGACAGCGGACTCCTTGAAGAGCGCCAACATGGACCGCTCGCCACCGGAAAGGTGCTTGCCGGAAGCTCCGTGGGTACGAATGGAAGTCAGTACGCTGGACAACAGATTGAACTGATACGGTACAAAGGGGTAGACCTCGGCAAAGTCTTCGGCGCTCGCATACAGCTTCTTTTCTGCCGTGTCATTGAATACAATCAGGTTCTTGATAATCGTTGCCTTCTGCTCATAAAGCAGTCGGAGCGCCTGCGCAGCCGGTTCCGTCTTTTCAAGGATTCTCTTCTTGATAACGGCATCCACATTTGCAGAAGAGAGGGAGAGACGGGTATCAAACCGACCCTGAATTTTGGAGAAGTCGTTGCCCTTGACCTTGGTGATGGAGTCGATGTCCTGCTGGCTGGTCACGATGACCCAAGCTTTGCCCATGCACTCCTTACCAAGTTCCTCGGTAACGGTTTGGAGATTGAGCATCAACTTGGAATCATCGCCGATGTACTGCCCGATTTCATCCACCAGAAATACAACATGGTGGTTGTTCCCCTTGCGCTCGATATAGCTCTTGACGCGCTTGGCGAAGTCCTCGATGCTGATGGTATAAGGCTCCACCGCCTTTTCGCACCAGTTCCTTGCCGCTGCCTCGCTCATGAAATCCATCGAAACAAGGGCATCTACCACGCTGTCCTGGATGAAGTCGAAGTCTTGCCGGGAGTCCTCCCACGGGTCGCCGTATTCTTCCTCAAAAGTAGCCTTAAACTCATCGTAGCGGCCTTCCTCGGAAAGCCTCCGTTCCAGATCGGCAACATGGGGGATGGAACCGCAGAAGCCCTGCATCTGATTGAAGACTTTGAGGAATACAT
>UMIP01083273.1_pt1 | contig 16103 bp, 10 predicted proteins | sample 1965751 | NCBI WGS metagenome assembly UMIP01 (sample SAMEA4836117, study PRJEB28245) | human gut metagenome | biome: gut microbiome; material: fecal sample | place: Denmark | collected 2008
AACAAAAGCGTTTAGAATTAAGTTTCATTTTGCGAGTGGGAATGATTTCATAGGTTCAAAAAAGTCCGTAAACACTGGACTTTTTAAGTCTTGATGCCCCTTGCGGCAACGATTTGGCAACAGAATTTCATTATTCACAAGAAAAGAGCTATCTGATTTCAAATGAAGTCAGGTAGCTCTTTTTTGTCATACGCCAATTATCATAAACTCTTCGTTCTTGCCAATTTTCTATCCTGCCGGGAAACTCTCCGCATCTTGACATTTTCCGCCCGCTTGCCTTATCATGTTCTTAGAAAATCAGCCCTTTGCAGCAGCGTACAGCCTGAGGTCAATGTTTTTAGGAGGGGCGGTGAATCCCTCTCCGGTTTTTAAGCAGAGATCAGCTTTCTACTGCAAGAATCGGCCTTTATGCCAGAGGATATGCTTGAGCATTGTCCGGTTTCTGATCTCCCACCGCAAGTCCGATCCACGCTGCCATTCCCTGTCATTTTTGAAGCATAAGAAAGAAGGTCAGAACAATATGAATTACACTTCCGCCGAGGCAAATAAGCTCTTGAAGAAGCTCAACGACGAATATACCGCGCTGCTCGACAAGGAAACGCGCAGCCGTGACTTCCGCGCCGCGATGGGCGAGGACGTAGCGTCCGTGCGCCCGGTCTATGATTACGCCGAGACGCAGGCGCGCCTTGCAGCGCTCGAAGAAAAGATCCGCCGTCTTAAGCACGCGATCAACTGCTTCAACACGACGCATTTTGTCGATGGCTTTGACATGACCATCGACGAGATGCTGGTCTATATCCCGCAGCTCACGAGACTCAAGAATAAGTTGCTCGAGATGAAGAGCCGCCTTCCCAAGGAGCGCGTTGAGGAGCAGTACGGCCGGCCGTCGAACATCATCGACTACCGCTACGCAAACTACGACATTGCCGCTGTGGAGGCGGACTATGAAAAGACCGCCGACGAGCTCTCCCGCGCGCAGCTCGCGCTCGACGCGGTGAACGGGCGGGAGACCTTCGAATTTGGTGAATGAGATTCTCCGTCGTTTCCATACGAATGCCAGACTATTTTGATAACAGAGTTACGATCTCCGTAAGTGTTTAGGGTTCGGTGCGAGCATCGGTTATTTTGATGGTTATTTGTTATGCCGCCCCGTGTTCAAGGTTTGGGGGACAATTGATTAAGGCATCGGTGGGGCGAGAAAACTTTCTGGGGGTCGAAGTACGGTTACAGGCTCCCACATCGAATGAACTATGCAAAAGAGCCATCTGAACTACCGTGGAGTCAGACGGTTCTTTTTCTTTTGAATTCTATGCTTCGACGATCACTTCCGCTGCGATCTCCAGTGCTTTGGTCATCAGCGCAAGACCCATGCTCGGCGCATTGCCGTCCTTTGCCTGCTCGGGCAGGTAGGGGACGTGGACAAAGCCGCAGCGCAGGGCGGGATAGCTCTGCGCGCTCTCGTGCAGGGCGCAGTAAAGGAGATTGTTGCACACGAACGTGCCCGCGGAGTACGAGAGTTGAGCGGGAATCCCCCGCTCACGCAGGGCGTCGACGATCTCTCGCGTCGGGATCGTCGCAAAATAGGCGTCCGGACCTCCGGCCACGACCGGCTCGTCCGTCGGCTGCTTACCCGCGTTGTCGGCGATACGCGCGTCGCGCAGGTTGATGGCCACGCGCTCGACGCGTATGCAATTTGCGCCGCCGTACTGGCCGACGCAGAGCACCGCGTCGGGACGCAGCTCCGTCAAAAGTTTGTGCAGCGCAGCACCGGAGGCGTCAAACTCCGTCGGAATTTCATGCTTGATGAGCTCTGCTCCCCCGATGCGGTTGGGAAGCCGGCGTGCCGCCTCCCACGAGGGGTTGATCTGCTCCCCGCCGAACGGCGTGAAGCCTGTGACAAGCATCTTCATTTGACAGTTTCCTCCCCGATCATCAGGCGGATGATCTCGTTGTCGGTCTCGCGCATGCCGTCGCGCGCGATGCTGCTGACGGCGCGGATGGTGTTCTCCACGCCCTTGACGACGATGCCGTCGCCGCCGTAGAACTGGCTGTCGTGCCGGTACATCTGCATGCCGAGCAGCCCCGCCTCGACCGCCGAGGCGATCTTCGCCGCGCAGCTCGCCTTCGCCCCGTCGCAGAGCATGCCGGAGTTGATGGCGAGCGCATTGACGACCGTGTGGGCGATCTCATCGTAGCGCCCACCGTAAAGGTAGCACACACCCGCCCCGGCCCCTGCGCCCGCGCTGGTCGCACCGCAGTAGGCGGAAAGGCTGCCGATGCCCGTTTTCAGATGGATGGTGACAAGATTCGACACGACGAGCGCGCGGTAGAGCTGCTCCTCGCTCGCTTTCAGCTCGCGCGCGTAGACAATGACGGGCAGCGAAGCCGTCATGCCCTGATTGCCGCTGCCAGAGTTGATGACGACAGGCTTTTCGCAGCCGTTCATGCGCGCGTCCGAGCCCGCGGCAGCCCAGGCCTTGGCGCGGTTCTGCACGCTGTCGCCATAGGAATCGAGCAGGATTTTTCCGATGGCCGCGCCGTACTGCCCTGTCAATCCTGCCTCAGCGATGGCCGTGTTATATTCGATCTGGCGCGCGATGGGCGCGCGGACATCGTTTAAGTCGACTTCGTCGGCAAAGACGATGATGTCCTTGACCGTCAGGCTCCTGCGGCTCTCGGGCGGCTGGGCCGCCTCCTCGGAAAAGGGCTTGTTGAGCAGCACTTCGCCGTTTTTCTCGATGCGCACGACGTTTGTGTGGCTGCCGACGATCTGGACGAAGGCCGTGTCCCCGCCTGCGAAAACACGCACCTGAATGTCGAATGGGCAGCGCAGCGGCGATTTGCTCACCGTGATCTCCGCCGCGGAAAGGTACTCGTCCAGCAGCGGCAGCTGGTCCTCCGTCACATTCGCCAGCACCTCTAACTGCGCGTCGGCGTCGCCGACGCGTACACCCGCCGCGACCGCGACGGGAAGGCCCTTTCGCCCGCCGGTGTGCGGCACGATGACGCTCTTGACGTTTTTGATGATATTGCCGCTCACGGTCAGCTCGATGCGCTCGGGAAGTGCCCCGAGCGTTTGGCGCGCAAGCGCACCCGCGTAGGCGACGGCGATGGGCTCAGTGCAGCCCATCGCGGGTACAAGCTCCTCATGCAAAATCTGAACGTAGGTCTCATACAGCGCAGTATTCATTTTTGCTCTCCCATCTCTCATTGCGGGCGTGCGGTCTCTCCTCCGCTCGTTACCCGCTTCTCTCTCCGCCCATTGTATCGGAAATGCGGTTACAATGCAATGGACTTTCCACGTTTCACGCACAAAAAGGCGATATCCGGTCGGATACCGCCTTTTTGATGCTATTCCGCTCTTACAAACCGTAAATTTCGCCGTACTTTTCCTCAAGGTACTGCGTGTAGACCGTCGGGTCGAACTTTTCGCCAAGCGCCTGCTCCAAGAGCGCGCCGGGCTTTTTGAGGCAGCCGTACTGCCAGATGTGCTCGCGGTTCCACGCATTGATGGGCGCAAAATTGCCGGTCTTGAGGCACTCGTCCACATCGACCGTCTCTTTCATCTTGCGAAGCAGCTGTGCGCCGTAGGCGCTGCCGAGCGCGTAGGACGGGAAGTAGCCGATGCTGCCGCCCGACCAATGGCTGTCCTGTAGCACGCCGTGTTTGTCGTCCGGCACGTCGACGCCGAGGTATTCCTTGTAAAGGCGGTTCCACTCGCCCGGCAGGTCGTGTACCTTGAGCTCGCCGTGCATCACGCGCTTTTCGAGCTCGTAGCGCACCATGACGTGCAGGCTGTAGGTGACCTCGTCGGCCTCGGTGCGGATGAGGGACGGCTCCGCCTTATTGATGGCGCGGTAGAATTCCTCCGCCGTGTGGCCGCTCAGCTCGGGGAACAACTCGCAGAGCTTCGGGAACACGAAGCCCGTGAAGGCGCGCGAGCGGCCGAGCAGATTTTCATAGAAGCGGCTCTGGCTCTCGTGGATGCCCATGGAGACACCGCCGTCGAGCACCGTATAGGCGAGATCATCCGCGCTGCCGGTGTCATAGAGCGCGTGGCCGCCCTCGTGGATAACGGAGAACATCGAGGAGGCAAAATTCTCCTCCAAATAGTGCGTCGTGATGCGCTCGTCAAAGGGCGAACCGAGCGACGTCGTAAACGGATGCTCGGTCGTGGACAGGCCGACATGGTCCAAATCGAGGCCCATCGTGCGCATCAGGTAGTCGGAAAGCTGCGCCTGCTTCTCCTCGGAAAAATGGCCGTGCAGCATCGCATCGTCGACCTGCGGCTTTTCTTTGATTTTTTTCAGGAGCGGCACGATGTGCTCGCGCAGCGTCGCAAAGAATTCGTCGCACTGCGCCATCGTCAGCCCATCCTCATACTCGCTGAGCCAGTAGTCGTAGGGGTCCTTTTCCGACGCGCAATAGTGTGCGAAGCGGATGTTGGTCTCGAAAATTTTCTCAAGCACGGGCTCGAAGAGAGCAAAGTCGCTCGTCTCCTTCGCGCGGTGCCAGACGTCGTCGGCCTCGACAAGCAGCTGCTGGTAGGCGACGTACTCGTCCATCGGGATCTTCTGCATATTGCGGATGTCCTTGATGAGCAAAAACACCATGCGCTGCTGCTTTTCGTTGAGCTCGGACTTGTGCGCGTCGAGGAATTCGAGCAGTGCGACGGTCTCCCCGCCAGTCGTAAGCTTGTAGTGCTCCTCGCTCAAAATACTCATGGTCTGGCCGCGGTTCGCCGCCGTGCCCTTGGGCGCGGTGGTCGCGCCGTCGTAAAAGAGCAGGCCCATGGCATGGCCGTAGGCCGCGAGCTTGGCCTGCAAAGCCATCAGGGACTTGATCGCTTCATCGAGAGTCATGATGATCTCCTCACTTTCTCTTTTTCTGTGAAAATATCATAGCATGAAAGGGGCTTGCTGCGCAAGGGGGACGCTGAGGTTCTCCCCCTGTGGCCGCGCAGAAGAGGGGGGCATTCTCTCGCGTGAGAGAATGCCCCCTTGTACCCCCCCAAGCGAACGCGAGGGGCGTTCCCCTCGACCCCCGACATTGGCAGTTTGCAGTTTGAAGATCTGCGCAGCCTGCGGAATCGAATGCCTGCCAAGTGTGGGTGCTATACGATTTGAGTTGCTTCTATTACCCGCTGCCGCTCTGCCTGTATGAGCGAAAAATTCATCATTTCACTATTTTTTCTCTCACGGTTTCGCAAGCATCTGCACTGACGACCCCCTGTTCTTTCAGCAGTGCCAGCACTGAAGCAAGCGCATCCTGCGGATCACACCAGACATCCGGAGCATAGCCCCTGTGATCGACATTTTCTCCGTCCCCATAGAGGAAAAGCGTTGACCCAAAGCGCACACCGATGCCGGTATATGGCAATGTAAAGGTGCTGATATTTCCGCAGAGCTGGTATCCCGCCGTGTTGCTGCCGACAATGAGCACATTGTCAAGCGTTTTCAAAAGCTGTACCGCGCCCTCGCCGGACGAGCCGCAATGATCGTCAACCAACACGATGATCGGAATATCATTTTCATACCAGGCCCCGTGGACTTCACGGGCAAAGCAAGTTCCCTCATCTTCCGGCAGCAGACTCTCGCTGTTTTCCGCAGCAAAAAGGGCACTGTTTTTCTGCGCATACAGCATGGAGGTCTCAATACTGTTCTGCGTTCCGAGGAAACTCTGTATCCACTTTCTCGGCCAACTGTCCGAGCCGCCAACATTGCCGCGCAGGTCATAGATCACCGCTTTGCTCCCGCGTGCTTTTGCCCCTTCCCGAGCATAGCGTGCAAGCATATTATCATATGTGCCGGAAACAAAGCTGCGGAGGGAAACATAGGTAAGACCGTCTTCCTGTATCAGGCGGTAATCCAGCGTGCCGAGGTCAACATCAAGCGGCTGACTCTCCGTCCAGTCAAGGCGATAGATTTTCGCTTTTCCAGAAGAATTTTTCAGTGTGACACTGCTCTGCACGGCGTCCTTCCGCAGCGCAAAAAGCGTCGGCTGATAAACAATGCGTCCGTCTTGCAGAAGCGTCGGCTGCACGCTGACATGTTCATCGGAGAAGCTACTCGATGTCCACCTCTCCCCGTCATTCACCATATAATAGCTGCCGTTGACATCCTTTGAAAAATAGAAGCCGTCGGCAAAGAAGTATTCATATCGCACCTGCGCTTCGATCTCTTCCGCCGCCGGTTCATAAATCATGGCATGCGCGTCGTGCGCAAGCATGAATGCGAGAGATTCCTGCAGTTTTTCTCCCAGCGCAGAAACTTTGATCTCATCATCCTGTGAGGAAAGCCATTGTGTCACAGCGTCCTCCGCTGCGTCAAACTTTTCCTGCCCAAAGTATTCGTAAGCGCCGTAAGCGCTTTGCAGCGTGCGGAACAGCAGGGAAACATCAGACTGCGCCTGTTCCTTCGACACCGTCTCCATCGCGGCATGACCCCGTAAAAGGCTCTCCACCTCGCTCTCGCTCAGCAGCCCTGCCGAGGCGGGGTCATCCGAAATCGCATCGTCAAAATCAGCCGCAGAGGGAACGTGCTCCAGTTCTGCGCGGTGAGTTTGTGAAGTCTCCACCATCAAAGAAGAAAGTTCTTCTCCTTCCGGAGCGTAGGAAAAGTCCAACGTCTGCGGTGCGCCGCAGGCTGACAAAAGCAGCAGCAAAACTATTGTGCTGCATATAGCAAATCTTTTTTTCACAAATTATCCCCCTATGGAAAGTGTGAAGGTATCATAGCAAATTAAAAACCTGTTTTCAATCATTGACAGGGAACGTTCTTATAAAAAACAGGACACCCAGTTCGGATGTCCCGTATCTATTTGGCCTACCGAAGCAAAAAACAACGCTTTTGCGCCGTACAAGCGTTTTGCGCAGCAAAACCTTGGCGGAGGGCGAATTCACTTCGCCCGAGCATTTTAATTTCCTGCCGGAATCCAAAAAATCGGCGCTTTTGCGCCGTACAAGCGTTTTGCGCAGCAAAACCTTGGCGGAGGGCGAATTCATTTCGCCCGAGCATTTTAATTTCCTGCCGGAATCCAAAAAAGAGGTCACAACATATGTTGTGACCTCTTTTTTGGAGCGGGCGACGAGGCTCGCTCGCGGTGTTATCACACCGCGACACGCACAGCGGGCACCAAACGCCCCACTGGGGCGTTTTCTCGCTTCGCTCGCGCCCTGTTCGCCCCTCTGCCCGCTGGAGCCAAAAAATAAAGGCATGACTTACGTCATGCCTTTATTTTTTGGAGCGGGCGACGAGGCTCGAACTCGCTACCTCCACCTTGGCAAGGTGGCGCTCTACCAGATGAGCTACGCCCGCGGAACAAGATGTACTATACCAGACATTTTTCGCTTTGTCAAGCATAGATTTTAGGATTCTGTTGCAAAATGCGGGGGGCTGTGATACACTTGCCCGGTAAATCGTATTTTTCAGGAGGCAGTCATGGCCACTTTACAGGAAGAGATCTCCCGCCGCCGGACGTTTGCGATCATTTCGCATCCGGACGCCGGTAAAACCACGCTGACGGAAAAGTTCCTGCTCTACGGCGGAGCCATCGCCCAGGCGGGCGAGGTCAAGGGCAAGCGCGAGCGCGCGGCGAAGTCCGACTGGATGGAAATCGAAAAGCAGCGCGGCATTTCCGTCACGTCGTCAGTCATGCAGTTCCAGCACGGCGGCTACTGCATCAACATCCTCGACACGCCGGGACATCAGGACTTCTCCGAGGACACCTACCGCACGCTGATGGCCGCGGACAGCGCCGTCATGGTCATTGACGGCGCGAAGGGCGTCGAGCCGCAGACGCGCAAGCTCTTCAAGGTCTGCGCCCTGCGCAATATCCCCATCTTTACCTTTATCAATAAAATGGACCGCGAGACGCGCGACCCGCTCGAGCTCTGCGAGGAGGTCGAGCGCGAGCTCGGCATCGACACCTATCCCGTCAACTGGCCGATCGGCTGCGGCAAGGAGTTTGCCGGCGTGTACGACCGCGATAAGCGTTGCATCCTGCACTTCACCGACGCGGGCCACGCCAAAAAGGCGGGCATCACGGAAATCGAGCTCGACGATCCCGCGCTCGTCGACCTGATCGGTCAGACCCGCCGCGATACGCTCGCCGAAGAGGTCGAGCTGCTCGGCGCGGGCCGCGATTTTGACCTCGACGCCGTGCGCCACGGTAAGCTCTCCCCCGTGTTCTTCGGCAGCGCGCTCACGAACTTCGGCGTCGAGCCGTTTTTGAACGCATTTTTAGAGATGACCACGCCGCCGCTGCCGCGCGTAAGCGACGCGGGCGAGGTGGACGTCTACTCCCCCGAGTTCTCCGCCTTTGTTTTCAAAATTCAGGCCAACATGAACAAGGCCCACCGCGATCGTCTGGCGTTCATGCGCATCTGCTCGGGCAGGTTTGAGCGCGACACGGAGTATTTCCACGTCCAGTCGGGGCGCAAGATGCGCCTTTCCCAGCCGCAAACGATGATGGCCGCCGAGCGCGAGATCGTCGACGAGGCCTACGCGGGCGACATCATCGGCGTGTTTGATCCCGGTATCTTCTCGATCGGCGACACGATCACAATGCCCGGCAAAAAGTTCCGTTTCTCCGGCATCCCGACGTTCGAGCCCGAGCACTTCATGCTCGTCTCACCCAAGGACACGATGAAGCGCAAGCAGTTCGTCAAGGGCGTGGAGCAGATCGCGCAGGAGGGCGCCATCCAGATCTTCAAAATCCCCGACAGCGGCTTTGAGGACGTGGTCGTCGGCGTGGTCGGCACGCTGCAGTTCGACGTGTTCGAATACCGCATGAAAAACGAGTACGGCGTCGACCTGCGCATGAGCGGTCTCCCCTATGAGCACCTGCGCCTGATCCGCGAGTGCCCGTGCGACGTGAAGGACCTGATGCTCTGCTCGGGCTCCCGCGTGCTCGAGGACTTCAAGGGCCGCAAGCTCATCGCCTTCGGCGGCGAGTGGAGCGTGGGCTTTCTCACCAAGCACAACGAGGGTCTTATCCTCGACGACTGGCTCAGCGTGTGATTTTGCCCGGAAATTGCAAAAACATCAAAAGGAGCGCGGTTTCCGCGCTCCTTTTTGTCTGCTTTTTTGTCGAAAAAGGTCAAATTCTCTGTTGGCAAACGTTAAGAACGCGTATATAGTGTGAGCTGTAAAAAAAGAGTAGGTGCAGCCGCTTCGACCGCATCTCAAACGATAATAGCAAACCCGGTGAAAACCGGCGACGCAAAGCTATAGGGCCTTACCCCTGGGAACAGGGCTGGCAGCCAGTTACCGAAAGGAGATCGCCGTATGAAACGGCTGTTTCGTCATGCCTGCGCTATGCTCGCAGTGCTTCTTGTCATGTCCATGTTCACGGTTGTGAACGCCAGCGCTGCCAATGGCACCACCATTGACACCACGAATGCCAAGTATGGTTTCGTCACCGTCAACTACACCTCCAATGCCAAATTGAAGGTCGGCATCCAGTACGGCAACGAAAAGACGTCTTACAAAAACTGCCCGAGCGGCAAGGACGCCGTCTTCTCCCTCGAGCAGGGCGACGGCACCTACACCATCTCCCTCTGCGAGAACATCTCCGGCACGACCTATCGCATCGTGACCAGCAAGCGCGTCAACGCCAAGATCGAAAACGCCTACGCTCCTTACCTCATCGCCACGACCGACGTGCAGTTCACCTCCGGCGACGATGTGTGCAAGAAGGCCGCCGCGCTCTGCAAGGACGCCAAGACCGACATGGACAAGGTCACCGCGATCTACAACTACATCGCCGGTCACTACACCTACGACACCAAGCTCGCGAGCGACATCACCTCCGGCAAGGTCAGCAAGTACATCCCCGACACCGCCGCCACCCTGAACAGCAACAAGGGCATCTGCTACGACCTCGCGTCCCTCTTCGCCGCCATGTGCCGCAGCCAGAACATCCCCTGCACCCTCACCAAGGGCTACGCTGGCAGCAGCTACCACGCCTGGAACAAGGTCAACGTCAGCGGCAACTGGTACCAGATCGACATGACCTATGCCGTCACCAAGCGCGTCATCAACGAGACCACTTTCGCCGGCTGCGTCTCCCCCCTGACCTACTCCCAGCAGAGTGACACGCTCGCCGTGTCCGCGGTGGCGTAAGACCTCACAATTCGTCGAAGTACGGCGGCAGGTATTTCCTGCCGCCGTTTTTTTCTGCGCATTATTAGTTCTGTTAATATCTTATATATTTTTTGAAAATCGCCTTGCATTTTTGGGCAAATCTGGTATACTGTGAACATAAAATATTGGCAAACACAAATATCTGTGCGGCTCGCAGAAGAGCAACTGTACAGAAAAAGGCACAACAGGCGAAAGCCTGTGTCGCAAAGCCACGGACCTAAACGGCGCTCGCGCCGCACGGCAGCCGGTTACCAAATGCAGATCACCTCCCCCCTTCTTCGCGCCGTACAGGCAGAAGAAGGAGGATTTTTTTATGTCTGAGAAGAAAGTTGGCAAGCGCCTTCTCACCTGGGTCCTGGTCCTCATCATGGCCCTGTCGATGCTGCCGCTGAACGTGCTGGCGTCCCCCCCGGTTGAGCCTGCAATGATCATTCAGCCAGACGCCAACGAGTACCTCACCTACCAGTTCTACGTAGGCGGGAAAATGGTTGACGAGCAGATCGTCAAGGATGGTAACACGCTGCTGGCGCCGGAAACGCCCAAGGCGGCAGAGGGACAGCGTTTCATCGGATGGTACGATGAAAACGACGCTTTGTTCACCGGATTCGGTAAACAAAGCGGCATCACCGCGAGCAAGACCATAACGCTCCACGCAAAGTTTGAGGAAGTATACTACGTCTACTTCCATGCGCCCGGCGAAAATGGCGAAAATGGCAATATCGTTAAGACCAAGGAAGGTGTGACGGGCAACAAAATCACCTTTGAGGACGTTACCTTCGCCCATGAGCCGAATGAGTCCATCACCGGCTGGTATACGGACAAGAATTACACGAACAAGGTCGATTCCGTTACGCTCAAAAATGAAAACGTCGACCTCTACGCCAAGGTAGAGCAGGGCCTTTGGATCACCTTCGATTCCAACGGCGGCTCCTACGTAGCGCCGCAGTTCGTGACTGACAAGACCACGAAGCCCGCCGATCCGACCAAGTCCGGCTACACCTTCGCCGGTTGGAAGACGGAAAATGGTGATTCGTTCACCTTCGGTAACTCGCTTACTGAGAACATCACGCTGACCGCCGCGTGGACGGCCGAGGAGGCGGTCAGCTACACCGTGATCCACTGGCAGGAAAACGCCAACAACAAAGACTATTCCTACAAGGAATCCGAGACGAAATCCGGCGCTGCCGGTGCGCTGACCACGGCCATGGCCAAGTCTTATGAGGGCTTCACCGCCCCCCAGAGTATCGAGCAGAAGACCATCGAAGGCGACGGCTCCACCACCGTCAACGTGTACTACAAGCGCAACGTGTATGAGGTGAAGTTCTACGACAAAAGAGGCAAGACGGAGTATAAGGAGTTAACCATCACCGCCAAATTCGGCGCTGACATCTCCACGCACTGGCCGACGTACAATGGCAGTTCCACTTGGAGAACAAAGCCGAACGGCACTACCTGTCAATCCAGTATCCAAACGATGCCCTTGAACGGCGCCAATTTCTACGGCCCCAAAACAGGCGAAATAACAGAGACTGCTTATTATTATCTGCAAGTTCTCCCCGGCCATGAAAATGATAAAGACGTAAAGAAATATAATGGCAAGTACTACGAGTTTGACCACAAAGATACCGCTGTGGGACTTGGCCTTAGTATCACTGATGAAGACTGTTATAACATCGCCGGTTTCACATACAACAGCTATGTTACCAAATCCGGCTACGGCAAGATGTACAACGGCGCCAAATTCTACTACGACCGCAATAGCTACAACGTGGTCTATGTGAACAATGGCGAGACGGTGAAAAAGCAGCTGTACAAGTTCCAGGCCTCCATCGCCAATGCCGGAAGCTACACGCCGACGAGACCCGAGGGCATCGACGCAGCGTATGACTTCACCGGCTGGTACGCTGACCCCGCGGGCGCGCAGCCGTTCGTCTTCGACGGCAAGACCATGCCCGCGCAGAACATCACCGTTTACGCCCACTGGGCCGCGCCGGTGCATACGGTCACCTTCAAGGTCGATGGTCAGGACGATCAAACAAGCAAAGTTACGCACGAGGGCACCGTCACCCTTCCCGCAAACCCCACGTCCCCCACGGGCGAGGACTTCCTCGGCTGGACCTATCAGGACGAGAAGCCCTTCAACCCTGAAACCAAGATCACCGACAACCTCACGCTGTACGCCAGATTCGGCAGCAAGACCGGCTATGGCGTGACCTACAGCACCAACGGCAGAACCGATCAGGTGGTCGACGCCAAGCGCTACGGCAAGGGCGCAGCCGCCACCGTCCGCGATGATGCGGACACCGCCCACGAGGGCGAGGTCTTCCTCTATTGGAAGGACGACACAGGCAACAGGTATTACCCGAACAACAAGATCACGATCAACGACAATGTCACCCTGACCGCCGTTTACGGCGCGACATCGCAGCCGGTCTCCATCACCTACCACAGCAACTTTGGTACTCCCGGCACTTCCGGCACGACCGTTACAGTCAACAACATCCCGAACAACGGTCTGATCACGGTCATGACCTACGAAGAGACCAAGCTTCCCACTCGCAAGGGCTACACGTTCGCCGGCTGGAACACGGAGAGCGGCGGCGACGGTGATACGTTTGAGGCAGGCAAGCCGGCCCGCGTCGACAACACCACGCCGAACGACCTGTACGCTAAGTGGACACCCGCGACCGATACCAAGTACACGGTCGAGCACTATCAGCAGAACCTTGCGGACGACAAGTACACGCTCAAGGATACGGATAACCTGAACGGCACGACCGGCGAAAATACCAAGGCTGCGGCAAAGCCTTACCCCGGCTTCACCGCTAAGGACTTCACGCAGCAGGCCATCGCAGCCAACGGCTCCACCGTCATTGAGATCTACTATGACCGCAACAAGTACACCGTCACGTGGAAGAACTGGAATGGCGACGAGCTTGAGAAGGACGAGAACGTCGAATACGGCGCCACGCCCAAGTATGATGGCGTAACGCCCACCAAGGAAGGCAACGCACAGTACACCTACACCTTCAAGGGCTGGACGCCCGAGGTTTCTGAGGTAACCGGCGACGCCATCTACACCGCCACCTACACGGAAACCACCAACAAGTACAGCTACACCGTCAACTACCTTGAAAAGGGCACGAACGCTGTTCTGCACGAGCAAAAGGTTCAGACCGGTGTGACCTTCGGAACAGAGGTCACGAGTGCTGCTGAAAAGATCAACATCGACGGCTACAACTACGACAGCGCCGATAAGGAAACTCTGACCATCGCCGCCGACAAGAATGTCATCAACCTTTACTACACCAAGATCACAGGCTTAAAGTATACCGTCAACTATCTCTGGAACAACAGTCCAATTCAATCTCCCTCCACGGGCGTGGCTAACTATGGTGATATCATAACTCTTATCAAAACAGATATTTCCGGCTACACCATTATGTCCAATCAGGAGAATAAGTACAGCATTACAACAGATGAGTGTGTGATCAACCTCTACTACCGCAAGAATGTTGAGCTGACCGCGAACAGCGGCACTGTGACCTACGACGGCATGAAACACACGGTCACCGGCTACACCGGCGCTCCCGATGGTGCAAACTTCGATAATGTCAGCGCCAGTGGTAGCGGCACCGCCGTTGGCGATTACGCTGTCAAGTTCAACGAAAGTCCTATTGGTAAATTTGCCACCGTTGGCGCCAAAGAATATATCATCACCAAGGCCACTGACGGCAAGCTCACCATCAAGGGCGTTCCCTACTATCCGCCCTACTATCCGCCCGCTCCGCCCACGGTGAAGATCGAGGATGATGATGCGCTCGGTCTGAACACGACGGATCACTTCGCCTATATCGTCGGTTACGGCAACGGTGAGGTCCGCCCGCAGAACAACATCACCCGCGCCGAGGTCGCGACCATCTTCTTCCGCCTGCTGACCGACGACGTCCGCGACGAGAACCTGACCAAGACCAACCGCTACTCCGACGTGGCCGCCACCTCCTGGTACAACACCGCGGTCTCGACCCTCAGCTCCATGGGCATCATCACGGGCTACCCCGACGGCACGTTCCGCCCGAACGCCGCCATCACCCGCGCTGAGTTCGCCGCCATCGCCGCCCGCTTCGACAACGACGGCGACAAGACCGCTGCGAAGTTCAGCGACATCGCGACCCACTGGGCCAAGGACGAGATCAGCATCGCCTACAACAACGGCTGGATCACGGGCTATCCCGACGGCACGTTTGGTCCCCAGCGCGACATCACCCGTGCCGAGACCATGACGCTCGTCAACCGCGTGCTGAACCGCCAGCCCGAGACCGAGGAGGACCTCCTCCCGAACATGACGGTCTGGACGGACAACGCAAACCCGAAGGCCTGGTATTACCTCGCCGTTCAGGAAGCGACGAACAGCCACTACTACGAGTTCAAGACGAACTCCCAGTATGAGAAGTGGACCGAGCTGCGCGAGACCCGCGACTGGACGCAGCTGGAAAAGTAAGTCAAAAATCCTCCACCCCCTATTGTAAAAGGAAGAACCGCTCTTGCGAGCGGTTCTTCCTTTTTTGCACTCCCCTCGCGATCTCAAAATTCATTGACAAAGCGAGCGTTCCTGTGTATCATATCAACATACTTATAAGATAGGATTTATCTCAATGACCACTATTTACGCGGACAACGCCGCGACGACCCAGATGAGCCGTGCCGCAATCGACGCCATGCTCCCCTATCTGGAGACGATCTATGGCAACCCCTCAAGCCTGCATTCCGTCGGCCAGCAGGCGGCCGGGGCGCTGCTCAGCGCGCGCGACCGCATCGCAAAATGCCTGAACGCTTCCCCGCGCGAAATTTACTTCACCTCCGGCGGCAGCGAGGCCGACAATCAGGCCATCCTCTCCGCCGCGCGCCTCGGCGAACGCAAAGGCAAAAAGCACATCATTTCGACCGCATTCGAGCACCACGCCGTGCTGCACACGCTGAAAAAGCTCGAAAAAGAGGGCTTCACCGTCGAGCTGCTCCCCGTCGGCCCCATCGGCACCGTGACGGCGCAGCAGGTCAAGCGCGCCATCCGCGAGGATACGTGCCTGGTTTCCGTCATGTACGCCAACAACGAGATCGGCTCCATCCTGCCAATCAGCGCGATCAGTGCAGTCTGCCGCGAGGCGGGCGTGCTGTTCCACACCGACGCCGTGCAGGCCGCGGGGCATCTGCCCATTGACGTCAAGGCGCAGAACATCGACCTGCTGTCGCTCTCCGCGCACAAGTTTCACGGGCCGAAGGGCACCGGCGCGCTGTACGCCCGTCAGGGCGTCTTCCTGACGAACCTCATCGAGGGCGGCGCGCAGGAGCGCGGCAAGCGCGCGGGTACGGAGAACATCCCCGCCATCATGGGCATGGCTGCGGCGCTCGAAGACGCCTGCGCACACCTCGACGAGAACGCGAAAAGGGTCAGCGCCCTGCGCGACCGCCTGATCGACGGCCTGTCCAAGATCCCGCACAGCGCGCTCAACGGCGATCCCGTGAATCGTCTCCCCGGCAACGTGAGCTTCTGCTTCGAGGGCGTCGAGGGCGAGAGCCTGCTGCTTCTGCTCGACGCAAAGGGCATCTGCGCGTCGTCCGGCAGCGCGTGCACATCCGGCTCGCTCGACCCAAGCCATGTGCTGCTGGCCATCGGCCGCCCGCATGACGTGACGCACGGCTCGCTGCGCCTGAGCCTGTGCGAGTGGAACACCGACGAGGAAGTCGACCGCATCCTCGATGCCGTGCCCGAGGTCGTGGAATACTTACGCGGCATGTCCCCGCTGTGGAAGGACCTCGTCAGCGGCAAAAAGCCGTTCACTTTATAAGCACGCGGCAAAATAAGGCAAAGCGATAAACGCGGCATCACTTCTCACAGGGACATTCCCTGCGCCAATGCTCATGTGCGGTAAAGTAACACACAAAAATTTGATAGACAAC
>UMIP01042795.1_pt1 | contig 15887 bp, 6 predicted proteins | sample 1965751 | NCBI WGS metagenome assembly UMIP01 (sample SAMEA4836117, study PRJEB28245) | human gut metagenome | biome: gut microbiome; material: fecal sample | place: Denmark | collected 2008
GGGTGCACTTGTCTCAAGTGCACCAACCAAGCAAAAAGTGCACCAACCGAACAGAATGTATAGTTAACTTGGTTGGTGCAGTTGAGACAACTGCACCCCCTTGAGAGACAAGTGCACCCCCTGCCCTTGCCCGAAATGTTAAAGATGTTAATATAATAAAAACGAAATATCTGATTTATATCTTTTTCACAAAAAATGCGTATTTTTGCAGAGCAAATGGAAGCGTACTAACCATACTCTCCATTCTCTAACTTTTTACACATACATTCGTTTAAGAAAAACTGAATCAATTTACTAAATACAAATCTTTATGGCGAATTTTTCCCGCAAAACTTTGACTCTCGCAGCAGGTCTCGTACTTTCTGTGATGAGTGCTAACGCACAGCAGATGCGTGAAGGTTATGTAGAAGCTGGTAAGAACACTGGCAGCGAAAACTTCCACACCCTTATTCAGGGTTGGACTCCTGGCAGCCAGGTAACAGCAGACGACAACTTCTACATCTCACGTGTAAAGCCACGTGCTCGTTTCCGCAACGAGGCTACACAGGTGCGTCTTGATCTCAATGCGAAGAACGACAAGAAACTCATCGCTTGGATTCCGGTAAACAACCCCGACTTCAACGCACTTCCTAACGGCGTATTCGACTCAGAGGTATTCTCTATGTGGTCGTACGTTACACACTGGGGCAACTGGACATCTCCGCTCGGACGTATCCCGGCTGCTTTCCTCGACGTAGCTCACAAGAACGGTGTTGGTGTATCGGGTGTAGCTTCTATTCCTAATGCAAGCCTCAGCGCAAGCTGGGCAGCATGCCTTAAGGGTCTTGCTGGTCTGGACGTAGACAAGGTTTCTAAGTTCTTCCAGTACTATGGTATCGACGGTATGGGCTACAACTCTGAGTTCTATGGCGGTGGCGCTTATGTTAAGGGCGTTCGCAACTTCCACGCAGCCCTCGTTAAGAAGATGAAGCCGGTTAACCCGATCTTTGAGAACTTCTGGTATGACGGTACAAACGACTACGGTCAGGTTTCATTCGACGGTGGTCTCGGCAACCATAACAAGGAGACATTCGGTGACAAGGACAACGTACGTACATCACTCTTCTTCAACTACAACTGGAACCGTGGTCAGCTCGGTCCTTCAGTGGCATTCGCAGAGAAGCTCGGTCGCGATCCGCTCGATATCTACTGCGGTGTTAACATGCAGGGTGGCGAGCCTGGTGGTACATCTTGGTCGTTGCTGCCAGATCAGCGCGTTTCTATCGGTCTTTGGGGTGCTCACTCACAGAACATGTTCTGGGAGAGCCGTGCAGAGCTCGGTTCGTCTGACGAGATGAAGCAGTTTGCTTACCTCCGTCGTACAGAGTGCTACTTCGGTGGCGGCAACCGCAACCCGGTTATCACTCCGTCTATTGTTGACAAGCATCAGTACACAGCATACAACCCGACTTGGCACGGTATGGCTGCATTCATGACAGCACGTTCACCGCTGAGCTGGGATCTCGCTGAGGAGCCGTTCATCACTTACTTCAACCTCGGTAATGGTAAGTTCTTCAACCTTAACGGCGAGCGCAAGACCAGCACACCTTGGTACAACGTAGGTATGCAGGATTACCTGCCGACATGGCATTTCTGGTTCGCTAACAAGCTCCTCGGACGTACAGCAGCTGACGTTCCGGCTGAGGGCCTCGACGCTCAGTTCGTATGGGACGACGCTTACTTCGGAGGTTCTACACTCAAGGTGTTCGGTACAACAGCTAACGAGTATCTCCACCTCTTCAAGACAAAGTACGCTTTGAAGAAGGGCGACGTTATCACTGTTCGCTATAAGCTCAACGAGGGCGCAACCGACCTCGACCTCGTTCTCTCAGCAGAGGGCAGCGAAGACAAGGGCGTAGCTTACAACCTCTGCAAGTCAGAGCGCGTAGCTGACGTTAACGACTGGGTTAAGCAGACATTCACAGTAGGTTCTGACTTCGACGGCAAGACTCTTGCTCTCGTTGCTCTCAACTTCAAGAACGCTAAGAACCTCGACCTCATGCTCGGCGAGTTCTCTATCGTTCGTGGCAACTACGCTACACCGGCTACTCCGATTATCGACGCTGCTAACACCAAGATGCTCTACAACAGCAAGGCTGGTATGGACGCTAAGATCATCTTCAACATGCCTAACACTAAGGCAACTGGCGAGCCGTGCTACAACCTCGACGTTAAGACATCTCACTTCCGTCTCTACGCTCAGGAAGAGGGTAAGGAGCCGATGCTCATGGGTACAACAACATCTTGGGCTGGTCTCTACTACTCAATCCAGACTACTAAGGCAAACGCAAAGGTACGCCTCGGTGTTTCTGCTGTAGCTCTCGACCACAAGACAGAGTCAGAAATCGCTTGGAGCAACTACATGGAGCCTGCTACATACGTTTACAACGACGATATCCAGAGCAACAAGAAGACTATCAAGCCGAACGAGGAGTTCACACTCAGCTACATCGACCCTGAGCACCCGGCTGCTAAGTGGGAGATCGTTAAGGACGGCGCAGTAGTTAAGAGCGGCGAAGGCAACTCTTGGACAGTAAAACTTCCTGAAACTGGTAGCTACGACCTCAAGGTTACTGGCAACGAGTACGGCGAGGATGGTGCTGCTAAGCAGACCACACGTACATTCGCATCTTACATCCAGATCACTGGCGAGGGAACAGGTGCTCTGCCTGAGATTTACTCTCTCACAGCTAACGGTAGCGATGAGGAAGTTTCTCTCAAGACCGGCGAGAGCGTTAAGATGGCTTACACAGGCCGTGCTGCTGACGGTGCAGGCTCACAGGGTCTCGACCTGAAGGAGACACGCTTCGGTGTTGCTGCTGCTGATCTCGGTCTCGTAGGCAAGAAGTCGTTCTCTATCTCATTCTGGTTGAAGATTAACAGCCTCAAGGAAGGAAAGTCGGCTACTCTCTTCAATGTTTACAACAAGCAGGATGGTTGGCCTAAGACCGACTGGGGTTGGAACTGGTCACAGATCAGCCCAGATGGTAGCTTTGATGGTATCACATTCCGTGGTTCAGACGCTACATCAAACAAGGAGCTCCAGTACAAGTACGGTAATACCAAGTTCCCCGTAGGCAACTGGGTACACGTTACAATGTCGTTCGATTACAATACAGCGGGTCAGTTGCGTGCCGACATGTTCTTGGATGGTGTTAAGCAGACAGTAACAGAATGGAAGCGTTTGCAGGGTGGAAATCCTGTATTCGGTCCTGCTACATATGAGCCAACATACCAGGGCGATGTTTACAGCATCACAAACGGTATGTACCTCTGCATCGGTGGTCCGCTCTTCGACCGTTACGGTCTTGACGGTGTAATCGACAACGTAGTAGTTTGGGACAAGGTGGCTACCGCAGCTGACGTTAAGGCTGCTATGGGCGACCTCAACGCTAACAACCTCCCTGAGGGCGTAATGGCATTCTGGGACTTCGAGAAGAAGGCAACGGACAACTACTTCACATCTGCTGGTACAAAGGCTGTGAAGGGTGGTATGCAGGATATGGTAGCAGGTGGCAGCGAGGGTCAGGCTACTCTCCAGTGGATTGAGCCGACCTACATCGCAGGTTCTCCGTTCGTATCTGGCGAGACCTACAAGGTAGAGACCAAGCCGTCATGGACTTCAAAGAACGCTACATTCGCTGACGTTACTGGTAACGGCGAGGCTGGTTCTGCAAACGTTTCGTTCCGCACCGGTGGCGACTACGACGTAACTCTTACACTCTCTAACGCTCTTGGTAAGGCAGAGAAGACATTCTCTGTAATCAAGGTGGCTTATCCTACTGGCGTTGACGCTGTAGAGAGCACAGAGATGAAGGCTTACACAGTAGGCGAGGACGCAATAGTAGAGTTCGCTGAGGCTGGTGCATACGAGGTTAGCGTTTACACAACAGCTGGTGAGCAGGTTGCTCGCAAGGCTGCTCAGCTCAACGCTGGCAACGTGGTTAACGTACACCTTTCTAAGGCAGGCATCTACGTGCTTAATGTGAAGAAGGACGGCAAGACCGTTCGCACTGTGAAACTTATTCGTAAGTAAAATAAATCTATAAGTTGACGAGTAAACGAGTAAATATATAGACGAGTGAACGAGTTGACAAGCAGACAAGCTGATTATATACCTTATATTATATATAGGTGTGCAAAAAGCTCGTTTGCTCGTCCACTCGTCCACTTGTATAAAAACATAGCATACTTGTATACTCGTCAATTTTGCGCTTTTAAATACCTAATCAACAAAACAATATCTAAATGAACAACAAAAAGACAACACTCCTCGCATCCATGCTTCTGTGTGGCTGCGTGTTCGGTTACGCTCAGCGTACTCCGACTCATCCGTTAGACATCCAGGACAAGGGCGACCAGTACCTCCTCGAGAACATCTGGAACTGGGAAGCCGGCACACCTCCGCGCGAGGTGAGCGCAATGGACGACCAGTTCTATATCTCACGCGTTCGCCCATTGCCGCGCATCGCCGAAGCTGACGACTATCAGGCAGAGGTTAGCAAGCAGGCTAAGCCGGGTCGTAAGATGTGTCTCTGGACTCCGCTCGACGACCCAACGTCTTCTTGGAAGGCTCTTCCACGCTACTGTTTCGAGGGCGACAACTTCTCAATGTGGTCATACCTCAGCATCCACGGCAACTGGACAGCACCTTGGTTCCGCGTAACTGGCGGTCTGTCTGACGTTGCTCACAAGAATGGTGTAGCGGTAGGTTGCGTTGCTTCAATTCCTTGGGCTGCAAGTGTAAACGTGAACTCAGCAAGCGGTTGGGGTAAGACCTTCGGCGAGCTGACAAAGAAGAACTCTGACGGCACATACAAAAACGTTGAGCGCTTCGTTAAGATCCTCAAGTACTACGGCATCGACGGCGTTGGTGTGAACTCTGAGTTCCATGCTAATGCTGCTACAATGAAGCAGATCCAGGGCTTCTTCGCTGCGTGCCATAAGGAGGCAGAGAAGATTGGTTGGAAGTTCCAGCTCCACTGGTATGACGGTACTAACGACTACGGTGCCATCACATTCGACTCTGGTCTTGGTTCTCACAACAAGAATCAGTTCGGCGATAAGGACAACATCGTTACCGACATGTTGTTCTCTAACTACAACACAGGTAACGGTGCTCTCAAGAACTCTGCAGCAATGGCTAAGAGCCTTGGTCGCGACCCGTACGACTACTACAAGGGCTTCGATATTCAGGGCCGTGCGCTCCATTCTTCAAGCTCTAACTGGAACGACCTCAACGACGTAGAGGCTTCAGTAGGCTTCTGGGGTGCTCACTCACAGGGTCTTATCCACCAGAGCGCTACCGACTACGGTACATCTGACGTGGCTATCCAGCAGGCTTACCTCGACAAGCAGGAGATGGTGTTCAGCGGTGGCAACCGCAACCCGGCTAACACTCCTGACATCCTCGGATGGAGCGACGTCGTAACACTCGCCAACGGTAGCCTGAAGGGTAAGTTCCACGGTGTAGCAAGCTACGTAACAGCTAAGTCTACAATCCAGCAGGTTCCGTTCGTTACACGCTTCAACCTCGGTAACGGTCTTACATTCAAGAACGAGGGCGAGGTAACGTTCAACCACAAGTGGCACAACATCGCTACTCAGGACTACATGCCTACATGGCGTTGGTGGATTGTTGACGGCAACGAGAGCGCAAAGAGCGCCGACCTCGCTCAGGCTGAGCTTACATGGGACGACGCTTACTGGGGTGGCTCTTGCCTCCGCCTGAAGGGTCAGACAACAACATCACGCGTAAAGCTCTTCAAGACTTTGCTCAAGACAGAGCCTTCATACAACATCTCTCTTACATATAAGATGAGCAACGAGCTCGACACACACGCTAAGTTGTTCGTAGCTCTCAAGGGCAAGCTCACAGAGTACAAGGAGATTGCTATCCCTGCAGCTGAGAAGTTCGGTCAGTGGACAACATTCACCACTACTCTCGACAAGCTCGGTCTGAAGTCTGGCGACGAGATCGCAATGATCGGTATCCGTCTCGACAACACAGCTAAGGACTACAACATGCTCGTTGGTGAGCTCGCAGTTCGCAACCCGCAGCAGAAGTTCGCTCCAGTTGCTCCGAAGATTAAGGAGATTGATGTTCTCCGCGGTAAGGACAAGACTTGCGACTTCAAGATCCGCTACGCTGCCAAGGAAGAGACCGGCGGCGTTAAGACATACAACGACGAGGTAGACACATGGTACTACGAGATCTGGTTCCAGCAGAAGGGCGAGAAGGAGCAGTATCTTACAGCTACAACATCATGGGCAGCTTACGTAATCGACGCTCCTATGGTAGCCGACCTCGAGAAGCGCGACTGCCGCTTCGGTGTACGCGCCGTTTCTCCTGACGGTCTGCAGAAGAGCGAAATCTCTTGGAGCGAATACCAGAAGGTTGAATACGACACACCGTCTACAGAGGTAGCTATCGACCGCCAGGTTATCAAGCCGAACGAGCAGTTCAAGGTTTACTACGAGGATCAGTTCGCACCGAACGCTCAGTCGTTCCGTCTGCTCAACGCACAGACAGGTGCTCAGGTAGGCGAGAAGTACTCAAATTGCAACCAGTTCACAACTTCTGTACCAGAGGTTGGCGTTTACGACCTTGAGGTTGTTGATGCAGAGGGCAAGACAGAGACATTCCGCGGCAAGGTTATCATCTCTCCTGAGAAGACAGGTGCTGTGCCAGTTGTAGAGACTGTAACTGCTGACAAGCAGACAGCTGAGACAAACGAGGAAATCAAGCTCAACTACACATCTCGCGACGGTGAGGGTAAGGTATCTCGCGGTCTTGTTGTAAAGGACCCGAACATGCTCTTGATTCCGGCAGATGTAACACTCGACGGCGGTAACAACACAAGCATGGCTTACTCTTACGCTCTCTGGGTTAAGGTAGACAACTATGCTCACGACAAGCAGGGTACAAACCTCATCCAGAAGAACACTATCTCTGACAGATGGCCGCACAACAACTGGGGTGACCTCTGGGTACAGGTTCGTCCGCAGATCAACGCTGGCGAGCACGGCTGCAACAGCAACCACCTTGCAAACGAGGTATCGTTCAACACCTTTGGCTGGACAGCTCACGACAACCCGAGAGAGTCGATGATGTCTACAGGTTACGCACTCAACCCGGGTGTTTGGAACCACATCGTTGTAACTCAGTCTTCTGACAAGCAGCAGAAGATCTACTTCAACGGCAAGTGTGTAGCAGGTCCTAACAACTTCTCTTCATCTTCACTGCGTGAGAACAGCTCTGACTCTCGTATCAATACCTCTGAGCACGCTAACGTGTTCATCGGTGGTGGCGGTGTTTACAAGGCAGGTCTGAACGCAACTATCGACGAGGTTCAGGTTTGGAACAAGCCTCTTACCGACGCTGAGGTAGTTCGCGCAATGCAGGGCTATGCAGCTAACGAGATTCCTGAGGGACTCATGGGCTACTACACCTTCGAGGAGATGGACAAGAGCGACTCTACATTCGTTAACCTTGGTAAGGCTGGTGCTCAGTACAAGGCAAGAATGGTTGTGATGAACGGCTCTGGCGGTGAGAATACTTCTACAGCATCTTACAAGACAGTAGGTGCAAACAATGAGGTAACAGGCTATCCTGGCATCGAGGGTACACTCGAGGTTAAGACTTCACACACATGGCAGCTCAACGGCGGTCGCATCTCTTCTGAGGATGACAAGGCAGCTGTCGTAACATTCGCTCGTCCGGGCGAGTATGAGGCAGGCGTTAAGCTCACCAACTTCTGGGGCGAGTCTGAGAAGGCACTTGAGAGCGTACTCGTTATCACAGGCGTAGACGCAATCAACGACGTTAAGGACGCAGCAGGCTTCTCTGTTTATCCTAACCCGTTCGTAGAGAGCGTAAACCTCCGCTTCTCTGAGGGCGGCTTCTACACTATCAACATCGTAAGCGCAGCAGGTGCGGTGCTCCAGAGCAACGACTTCCGTGCTGATGCCGGCGAGACAGTGAACGTAGCTGTTCAGGGTGGCAAGGGCATGTACATCGTACAGGTGCTCAAGGACGGCAAGCCGTTCAAGGCTCTCAACGTAATCAAGAAGTAACAACAACGAATAGTGAACCGGCGGGCAGCGCCGCTGCCCTGCCGGTTCCAACTATATTCATTTATTAAAAAACAAACAATGAACAACAAATCAAACGAGAAAGGCAACATGGTGCTGAAAGCCGCCTTTGCGATGCTCGCAGCAGGTCTGCCTATGCAGTATGCTTCGGCTAATGGCAACGCAGCTCCTAATGCTTTGACACAGGCTCAGGGCGCTGTCGTTCAGGGTACTGTTAAGGATGGTACTGGCGAACCGCTCATCGGCGTTAGCGTCGTAGTGAAGGGTGCCACTGGTCTTGGTGTAGTTACAGACATTGACGGTAACTACCGAATCGACGTTAAGGACAAGAACGCTGTCTTGGTGTTCTCTTATATCGGCTACACTCCGCAGGAGGTAAAGGTAGGCGGTCGTGCCAACGTTGACGTTACCATGAAAGACGAAAGCTCAGTGCTCAAGGAGGTTGTAGTTACCGCCATGGGTATCAAGCGTAAGGAGTCGTCACTTACTTACTCTACACAGCAGGTTAAGGCTTCTGACCTCAACCGTGTACAGGACCCGAACGTTGCCAACTCTCTCGAGGGTAAGGTATCTGGTGTAACCATCACTCCGTCAGCAGGTGGTGCAGGTGGTGCTTCTAAGATTATCCTCCGTGGTAACAAGTCAATCCTCGGTTCGTCTACTCCGCTTATCGTTGTCGATGGTGTTCCTATGAACAACTCACAGCGCGGCCAGGTAGGTTCAGGTGCAAACATGCTTACAACAGGCGTATCTGAGGGTAGCGACGCTCTCTCAATGATCAACCCTGACGATATCGAGTCAATCAACGTGCTGAAGGGTGCCAACGCTGCCGCTCTTTACGGTTCTGAGGCTGCCAACGGTGTCCTCATGATCACCACAAAGAAGGGTCGCGAGGGTAAGGTTGGCGTTAACTTCTCTTCTAACGTAACATTCGACACTCCGCTCACAACTCCGAAAATTCAGAACGTTTACGGTGCTGCTATCGACGAGAACGCTCACACAATGAGCATCAGCAGCTGGGGCAATAAGGTATCTTCACGTACCAACGACCAGCTTATCATCCAGACTCCGATGTACGGTGAGCACTTTGGCGCTACAATGAACGACGTACACTTGCGCAACAGTGCAAAGGACGACGTTGCCGACTTCTTCAAGACCGGTGTGACAACCAACAACTCTATCGCCCTCTCAGGTGGTACAGACAAGATGAGCAGCTACTTCTCTTATGGTAACTCTCACGCAAACGGTATGATTGACAACAACTCATACAACCGTCACACTTTCTCTTTCCGTCAGAGCTTCAAGTTCTACGACCGCGCTTCTATCGACGTGTCGATGAACTACATCCAGACAAAGACAAAGAACCGTCCTGGTGGTGGTATCACAATGAACCCGATCTACCACTTGTACATGATGCCGCGTAACATCGATCTCGGCTACTATCGCGACAACTACCGCGTTAACAACGCTTCTTGGCTCACAGGCTACCAGACATACTTCAAGCGTGAGGGTAGCAACTATACAAAGGTTAAGGAGCAGGGCACTGTAACAGGTCAGCCGATGCAGAACTGGGCTTACTCAGCTCAGGGCCAGAACAACCCGTACTGGCTTATCAACCAGAACTCAAGCGTAGCTAAGGAAGACCGTTTCTTCGGTAACATCACCGGTTCGCTTGATATCTACGACGGTCTCTCTTTCCAGGCTCGTTTGGGTATGGACTTCACCAAGTACGAGAGCGAGTCGAAGCGTTATGCTACAACATGGCTCCCTGCTTCTATGGAAGACCTGGGTCGCTACTGGTGGAGCTACTCTAAGACAACCGACCTCTACACCGACTTCATGCTTAACTACAACAAGACATTCGGTGATTGGGACGTATCTGCAACAGCAGGTTACGTAGGTCATATCCGTAAGTCGTTCGGTCATGGCAATGACGTAACAGCTACATATTACTATGGCGACCGCGAGCACATCTCTACAATGGCTAACTACTTCTCTACAGCAGCCGGTGGCCCGGGCGCTACATCTCCGAGCCAGAGCTCTGACTGGAACAAGGGTGCTGTTGTTACAGGCCAGATTGGTTGGAAGGAGACAGTTTACTTGGATGGTTCATACCGTCGCGACTGGTACCGTGCCTTCCGTCAGTTCAAGGACCGTGGTACGCCTGAGGATTACGGTTACTTCGGCTTCGGTGCGAACGCTATCGTAAGTAACCTCGTTAAGCTCCCAGAGTGGTTCAACTACTTGAAGTACCGTGCTTCTTACTCAGAGGTAGGTAACTCTATCCCGGGTATCGTTTACGCTGGTGCTACACGCAACTTCGAGACAGGTGCATTGGTTCCGTCTTCATGGGCTACCTTCAAGAATCCGCGTCCTGAGAAGACAGCTTCTTTCGAGACCGGTATCGAGGCATTGTTCCTCAACAACCGCTTGAGCTTCGACTTGACATACTACAACTCTACAATGTCTAACCTCTACCTCGTTGGTACCAACGCTTCTGGCAAGTCTATCCCAATGAACTCTGCCAAGATCCGCAACCAGGGTATTGAGGCTACTATCGGCTACGACTTCAAGTTCGGCCAGCTCCGTTGGAAGACATCTTACAACCTCTCATTCAACGACAACAAGATCCTCCGTACAGCTTACGACGAGGAGACTGGCAAGGAGAACGTCATCGCTACATACGTAGGCGGTGTGCAGGTGCTCTACAAGGAAGGCGGCGCTATGGGCGACATGTACGTAACAGACATCAAGCGCGACGAGAACGGTCACTACGTTCTTAACGCTAAGGGTGGTCTGTCTATGGAGACAGAGTCGAGCAAGACATACGGCAAGTTCGTAGGCAACCAGAACGCTAAGTGGCAGATGGGTTGGTCTAACAGCTTCACATGGAAGGACCTCACACTCTCGTTCCTTATCAACGGTCGTATCGGTGGCAAGGTACTCTCTATGACAGAGTCGTTCCTCGACGGTGCTGGCTTGTCACAGCGCACAGCTGACGCTCGCCTCTATGCTGAGAAGAACAACATCTACGCTGACGCTATCTATGGCAACAACGTCCTCGGTATCAAGCTCGACGACGGTTCTGGCCGCATCGTTCCTATCGAGTCTTACTACAACTCAGTTGGTGGTGTAACTCCTCAGGACATCGAGCGCTACCTCTACAGCGGCACCAACTTCCGTCTGCGTGAGCTCTCTCTCGGTTATACATTCCGCAACCTCTTCGGTCAGAACAAGAACCTGAGCCTCTCGTTCATCGCTCGCAACTTGTTCTTCCTCTACAAGGACGCTCCGGTTGACCCAGACGTATCGCTCTCTACAGGCACAGGTCTCGGCGCATTCGAGGTATTCAATATGCCGTCGTCACGTTCGTTCGGCTTCTCATTGAATGTAAACTTCTAAACCAATTCAAAAAAGTAAAAAAGAATTATGAAAAATTCAAAGATATTTGTTTACGCTGCGCTTGCGCTCTCTGCCTTCGGTATGCAGTCGTGTCTCGACTACGACACCCCGGGTGACGAGTTCAACGCAAACCAGACCATCGTGCCTCCAGTGGTCAGCTCGGGTAAAGCAGATGTCATCGACTACAAGAAGGTGATTTCTGACGAGGGTGTTGCAGAGGCTATCATGGCACTTGACGATAACATCCGTACTGCTCAGACCGGTGTTTATGGTATCCGTGGCGGTAAGGACGGTGGCGCTCCTGTGGCACACGCTTACCAGTTCTGCTACTCGCTCGGTCCTGACAACTACGTACAGTACTTCTGTGTACCTCACTACGACTTCCCGTACTCTAACTTCACATTGCGTTCTACATACGACATGTGTAAGGGCTCTATCGGTGGTCCTGGCAGCGGTTTCGCTTCAGCTAAGCTCTACATCGCTCCGCTGTTGAACACAGAGAAGATTGACTCAGTTCCTGAGTTGAAGGCTATCTTCCTCACACTCTTCAACTACTCGGCTATCGAGAACGCCGACCTCTTCGGTCCGATGCCTTATGAGGAGTTCAAGGCTCTGCGCGACAAGTCGCCGTTCAAGTATAACGACGTACGTACTATCTACTATGGTGTTAAGAAGAACCTCGACGACGCTGTTGCATGTCTTAAGTACTATAAGGACAACCGTTCTGAGGCTTACAAGCAGGAGCTGGCTAACGTGATGTACAGCTACCTTACAATTGTAAACGAACCGTATTCAAAGACTTGGCAGGATATGGAGCCGTGGATCCGCTTCGCCAACTCGCTCAAGCTCCGCATGGCTATCCACATGAGTGGTATCGAGCCTGAGACAGCTAAGACTTGGGCAGAGGAAGCAGTTCGCGACGGTGTCATCACCGACGTTGACAATGAGGTTGCCATCTATCCGGCATTCTCTGGCAAGGACCACCCGCTGGTTGAGATCACAGGCTGGAGCGACGCCGTTATGGGTGCTTCGTTCCTTAACCTGCTTGAGAACCTCGACCACCCGTACATGAAGTATCTCTTCACAAAGAACAGCGTAGGTCTTGCAAGATCTCCGCAGGCTGTAGAGAGTTCTTCTTGCCCGGCTACTACACCGATGAACTCTGTATACGTAGGTATGCGTGACGGTGTTGCTCCTGGTGAGGGTCAGGCAGCAGCCAACAACCCGTACTGTGGCTACTCTATGCTCGACAAGGCTTACTTGGCTCAGACTCAGGCTCCTCTCTTCCTCATGAAGTGTTCTGAGGTTTACTTCCTCCTCGCTGAGGGCGCTCTCCGCGGTTGGAACATGGGCGGTACAGCTAAGCAGTTCTACGAGCAGGGCATCCGCTACGCTTCTCTCGAGAGCCGTTCGTTCACGGGCAACAAGTACAACCAGCTGGTTGACGAATACCTCAACGTTGAGGCTCCGAAGGGTATTGCATACGTAGACCCACAGGGTCTTACACCTGATATGCCGAGCGTAACAAAGATTGGCGTTAAGTGGAACGATGGTGATTCTCCTGAGGTTAAACTCGAGAAGATCATCACTCAGAAGTACATCGCTTCTTTCCCGTACAGCTACGAGTCATGGGTTGACCTTCGTCGTGTAGGCTATCCTAAGCTCTTCCCGATCCTCGGCGTAGCTGACAGCGACGGCACAATCGGCGCTGGCGATTCGAAGGTACAGACAAAGGAGAACATCATGCGTCGTATTCCTTGGGCTTCTGACGATCCTCAGACTAAGGCTGATATTGAGGAGACAGGTCTTCCAGCTCTCGGCGAGGGTGCTTCGGATACTCAGGGTCAGCACCTCTGGTGGGATAACGGAGCTTCTAACTTCTAATCCGCACGTTTAGATTTGTATATATAAAAATGGGCAGGACTCCGATTTCGGAGCCCTGCCTTTTTTGTCTTAAATTGGGTCTAATCCCAAATTTATATATGATTTTTGGGATTACAATCCCAAATTTCCATATAACTTTTGGGATTAGAGCATTCTTTTGTGTATCTTTGCAAGTGTAATATAATATTAATGTTATGATATCAAGACTATTGCAGAAGACAATTGAATCGCGTTTGTTTGCAGGAAAGGCAATTATCGTGATAGGAGCGCGTCAAGTAGGCAAGAGTACGTTGTTCAAGCTTATTCTTGAAAAACAAGACTATAAGGCATTGCAGCTTAATTGTGATGAGCCCGAGGTGAGGGATATGCTTAGCAATATAAACACTGCAGAGCTACGACTTCTCATAGCCGACAATCGTATAGTTGTTATTGATGAGGCGCAGCGAGTGGAGAATATAGGTATGACATTGAAACTAATTACCGACAACTTCCCAGAAGTGCAGTTGCTTGTGACAGGTTCTTCTTCTTTTGAGTTGCAAGACAAGCTCAATGAGCCGCTTACTGGTCGTAAGTATGAGTATCATCTTTATCCAATCTCCACTGCCGAGTTGATGGCAAGTAATGGTCTTCTCGGTGTGAAGCAGACCCTTGAACAGCGCCTCGTCTACGGCTCTTATCCCGATATATTGAACCATGCCGACGATGCAAAAGAACTGCTTATGAACCTCGCTGGCAGTTATCTATATAAAGACTTGTTGACGCTCGAGAGCGTACGCCGTCCCGTTCTGCTCGGTAAGTTGCTTACTGCTCTTGCCTTGCAGGTGTGCAGTGAAGTGTCGTACAACGAACTTGCGCAGACCGTTGGTTCAGACAATAAGACTATAGAGAAGTATATAGACCTTTTGGAGAAATGCTACATAGTGTTCCGTCTTAATGGTTTCAATCGCAATTTGCGTTCTGAGTTGAAGAAGAGCAAGAAAATCTACTTCTTTGACAATGGCATACGTAACGCTATTCTCCAGAACTTTGCACCTCTCTCGCTTCGCCAGGATGCAGGTGCGCTATGGGAGAATTTCATTATCAGCGAGCGTATAAAGCGCAACCACTATTCGGGTCGTTACGTCAATAGTTATTTCTGGCGAACCACCCAACAGCAAGAAATAGACTATGTGGAGGAGTGTGACGGACAGTTTAGTATTTTCGAGATGAAGTGGAATCCACGTCGTGCCAATACTCAATTTCCTTCTTCGTTCCTAACAGCGTATGATGTGAAGGAAAAGGCTGTGGTGACTCCCGAGAACTGGATAGAATGGGTTGTATAAGGCGCTGCAAGGCTATAAATAAAATCGAGTAGCTGAAAAAATCTACCATATCTTCCAGCCGGCGTGCAACGTGCTGCATGTCAGAAAGATAAAGGCTGGAAGATATCTGAATAATAGGGGTATCTTCCAGCCTATCTTCCAGCTCATCTTCCATCCGTTTCTCGGCATTTTGCAGTAGCGTAGCAATCTTGTTGCAGTAGCGTGGCAATCTTTAGGGGGTGCAGTGGTCTCCACTGCACCAACCAAGCAGCACACAGCGTCCTCCCACAGAATGCACCGAACCCACAGAAGTTTAGGGGGCGCAGAGGTCTCCCACAGATTGCACAGAGGCATACAGATATTTCTTGCTGAGATATTTTCCCACAGATTGCACAGAACACGCAGAACTTTAGGACACCCTCCTAAGTGTGTTCTGTGGGAAGACACGCTGCTTGGTTGGTGCAGCTGGGGACAGCTGCACCCCCTGAGGTTATTGTAAGCTCTTTACTTCTTCTATCGGCAAGCCTGAGCCTTGAGCGACCTGCTCGATGGTTAATCCCATTGCAAGAAGATTTCTTGCAATGGCTTTTTTTTCCTCCGCACGTCCTTCCGCACGTCCTTCCGCACGTCCTTCCGCACGTCCTTTCTCTCTTGCCTCACGTTCAGCAGCTGCCATGCACGCCATATTGTCGCGCACAACCCAGAGGCTATTCTCGTACGCCTCCCATTCCTTCTTTGTTAGGCGGTGGCTGTCGGCATAGTCCTCAAGCTGTTTGAATATCTCTTTTTGTGCCGTGAACGGCATTCTGCTTAATGCTTCCATATGCTTCAATACGTAAATCCATTTCTCAAAATCTGTAACACATTCCTCCGCTTTGTTCTTAAAGAGCGGAAGCGCCAAGTAGATAAAGCGGATCTTGTTGGATACCTGTATCTTCGTGTCTTTGTCCGCCAATACGATGTCCGTACGGAATTTCGACACCTCATCCGTACGCGGCATGTAGTTCATAAAACATATTGTGTAAACAGGCAGGAACTTGTATTGTTTACATTGCAAATATACAACGAAACTTCGTAACGACAAAGAAATCGATACTCTTTTTGCAATCTCAGGGGAGGGTGTGCAAAACTCATAAATAGCACGCCCCGAAGGGGCAGAAGCACATA
>UMIP01022310.1_pt1 | contig 15866 bp, 9 predicted proteins | sample 1965751 | NCBI WGS metagenome assembly UMIP01 (sample SAMEA4836117, study PRJEB28245) | human gut metagenome | biome: gut microbiome; material: fecal sample | place: Denmark | collected 2008
GTATTTCTTTGTATGCGGCACAGTATGGTAAATGTGCAGTGACGGGAATTCCGATGGATTCTCATGATATTCATTGCCACCATAAAGTGCCGGTAAGCAATGGTGGTTCGGATGAATACGCAAATCTAATTCTTGTCAGCAAAGAGGTTCATATCCTTATCCATGCTTCCTCAGAACCCACGATTGAGAAGTACCTGAAATCCTTAAATCTTGACAATAAACAAATAGAAAAGCTTAACAAACTTCGTTCTATGGCAGAAATGCCACCTATTATTCTTTGAATTTAATGCTGTAACGAAGTGTGTAAGTTGTGTTTAAAACCCTGGACGGCTGAATTCGATGGAGCGCCGTGTGCGGTGAAAGTCGCATGCACGGTGTGGAGCGGGGGAAAATCCGGAGATAACTTCAAAGGATTACCTATCGCTATCGGGTGCGAAGTCACAGGGAATCAAGCAGCTTATGGCAGGTGGAGGTGTCGTTCTGATCGGTACACAGCTTGTACCATTACTGGCGAATTTGTTTTAGCCGGGGCAGTAAGAAAGGAGAACACGCATGGATAAGATTTTTGAATCCATAGAAGAATGGATGCGTAACCTCCTTACAGGCATGGTCAGCTCAAACCTGACAAATATGTTTACCGATGTTAATGAAAAAACCGGTGACATTGCAAGTCAGGTTGGGCAAACGCCCCAGGGGTGGAGTGGCAGTATATTCAGTCTGATCCAGAATCTGTCGGATTCTGTGATCGTACCGATTGCCGGGATGATTATAACCTTTGTTCTGTGTTATGAGCTGATTTCCATGCTCACAGAGAAGAACAACATGCATGACATTGATACATGGATGTTCTTCAAATATTTTTTCAAAATGTGGGTTGCAGTCTGGTTCGTAAGTAATGCCTTTACAATTACAATGGCGATTTTTGATGTCGGGCAGAATGTAGTGAACCGGGCAGCAGGAGTTATCAATCAGCAGACAGCAATCAACATTGATTCGGTAATCACTTCAATGGAAACGGCGATGGAATCAATGGAAGTAGGGGAACTGGTCATACTGGCACTAGAAACACTTCTGGCAAGCCTGTGTTTAAAGGTTATTTCCGTTTTTATAACGGTCATTCTTTATGGACGTATGATTGAGATTTACTTGTATTCGTCAATCGGTGCAATTCCGTTTGCAACAATGAGCAATCGGGAATGGGGACAGATTGGCAGCAATTATTTAAGAGGATTGTTCGCATTGGCATTCCAGGGATTTTTTATCATGGTGTGTGTGGGCATTTATTCCGTACTGGTTGCTAATATACAGGTATCAGATAACGTGCATACAGCATTGCTCAGTGTAATGGCTTATACGGTTGTACTATGTTTCAGCCTTATGAAAACAGCCAATTTCTCGAAGAGTATCTTTAATGCACATTAAACTGGAAAGAGGAGATGATAGAAAATGGCTTTTGTATCAGTACCCAAAGATCTGACAAAAGTAAAAAATAAGATTATTCTGAACCTTACAAAACGTCAGCTCATCTGCCTTGGCATTGCTGCAGCAGTAGGGTTTCCGTTTTATTTCCTTACAAGAGGGTTGATTGGTTCGAGTAATGCGGCAACCGGAATGTGTCTGTTGATGCTTCCGGCTTTTTTATTTGCCATGTACGAGAAAGACGGACTTCCTTTAGAGAAAGTCCTGAAAAATATGATTACAGTGAAATTTATCCGTCCTCCAGTGCGGAAGTATGAGGTGGAAAATCTGTATGAGAAAAAGAGAGTTGTAACAAAAACGAAGGGAGGTACAGTTCGTGGGAAAAAGAGAAAACGATAAATGGCTGCCTGATCATGACGAAGATTCTTCTTATCTGGAGGACTGGTGGTTGGATGAAGAGGATTCTGCTGATGACTTACCAGTGTTTGATCCGGACGAGGCAGAAGATTATGCAAAGGACAGACAGCGTTTGACTGGAGTACCGATAGTTACGGGGTATGAAGCACTGGAGCGACACCGGGGTGTCCGCAGACCAAGACGTAAATTAAGCAGAAGGGAGCAGCGGGCATGGGAAAAAGCACAGAAGTATGAAGCGAAACTTCATAAGGCACAGGAAAAGGAAGATAAAAAACGTGCAAAACAGGAAGCAAAGCTGGCTGCTCGTGAAGAAAAAGCAGCACAGAAGCAGGCGAAAAAAGAGAAAAAGTATAAAAAGAAAACGAAACCGACAGCTTCCTCTTCCGCAAAATCCAGTGGGAAAAAGTGTGCTGCAAAAAAAGTGAGCAGCAATAAGAAGGGTGGAAATAAGGAAAAGAAGATTACCGCACAGCAGTCTATCCCATACAGAGAAATGGGAAAAGATGGTATCTGTCGTGTGGAAGATGGTTACTATTCCAAAACAATCCGTTTTTATGATATTAACTACCAATTAGCACAGAATGAGGATAAAAATGCGATTTTTGAAAACTGGTGTGATTTTCTGAACTATTTTGACAGTACGATTCATTTCCAGTTGTCCTTTATCAATCATCACAGCAATATGGCAGAATATGAAGATGTGATTCGCATTAAGAAGCAGAATGACAGTTTTGATGATCTGCGTATGGAGTTTGCTCAGATGCTCAGAAACCAGTTGGCAAAGGGAAATAATGGTCTTGTCAGAACAAAGTATCTTACATTTGGAATCGAAGCAGACAATATCCGGGAAGCAAAACCGAAACTGGAGCGTATCGAAACGGATATTCTCAATAACTTTAAGGTATTAGGGGTGTCTGCTTATCCGTTGAATGGCGTGGAGCGTTTGCAGATTATGTATGAAACGTTCAACCAGGATAATAAAGTCCCGTTCCGGTTTAACTATGAAGATGTGTTGCGTACCGGACTGAATACCAAGGACTATATTGCACCATCCAGTTTTGTATTTAAAAATGGAAAAGATTTTCAGATGGGAGATACTATCGGGGCAGTATCCTACCTGCAGATTCTGGCACCGGAGCTGACTGATAAAATGCTTGCGGAATTTCTGGAAATGGACTGCAATCTGCTTGTGAATCTTCATATCCAGTCCATCGACCAGATGAAAGCGATTAAGCTGGTAAAAGCAAAGGTTACAGATATTAACAGGATGAAAATTGAGGAGCAGAAAAAAGCAGTTCGTTCCGGATATGATATGGATATTATCCCGTCTGATTTGAATACTTACGGAGGGGAAGCAAAGAGGCTTCTGGAAGATTTGCAATCCAGGAATGAGAGAATGTTCCTTGTGACAGTGGTGTTTTTAAATACTGCGAAGAATAAACAGGAACTGGAAAACGTGGTATTTCAGACCGCAGGTATTGCACAGAAATATAATTGTGCATTAAAGAGGCTTGATTATCAGCAGGAACCGGGACTTATGAGCAGTCTGCCACTTGGAAAAAACTGGATTCCTATTAAAAGAGCATTAACGACAACTTCAACAGCGATTTTTGTTCCGTTCACGACACAGGAATTATTTATGGGTGGAGAATCCATTTACTACGGTCTGAATGCCTTGTCTAACAACCTGATTATGGCTGACAGGAAGAAACTGAAAAACCCGAATGGCTTGATCGTGGGTACTCCGGGAGCTGGTAAGTCCTTTGCGGCAAAACGTGAAATTACTAATGTTTTTATCGTGACAAAAGACGATATTATTATCTGCGATCCAGAGGGCGAGTATTTTCCTATAGTCCGGGCATTCAATGGACAGGTTGTTCGAATTTCACCAACCAGTCATGATTATATCAATCCGATGGATATTAACACCAATTATGCGGATGATGACGATCCGTTATCTCTGAAATCAGATTTTATTCTTTCGCTTTGTGAACTGGTAGTAGGTGGAAAGAATGGCTTAGAGCCAGTAGAAAAGACAATTATTGACCGTTGTGTCCGCTTGGTATATCAGGACTATCTTGCAGATCCGGTTCCGGAGAAGATGCCGATACTGGAGGATTTATACAATCTGCTTCGCAAGCAGGAAGAACCAGAGGCACAGCGTCTGGCAACGGCACTGGAAATCTATGTTAATGGTTCTCTGAAAGTATTTAATCATCGTACTAATGTTGAGTTGAATAACCGTCTGGTATGTTTTGACATTAAAGACCTTGGTAAGCAGCTTAAAAAACTTGGTATGCTGATTGTTCAGGATCAGGTCTGGAACAGGGTAACAGTCAATCGTGCTGCACATAAATCTACCAGATATTACATTGATGAGTTCCACTTACTGCTGAAAGAAGAACAGACAGCAGCATACAGCGTGGAAATCTGGAAGAGATTCAGAAAGTGGGGCGGTATTCCGACTGGTATCACACAGAATGTAAAAGACCTGCTTGCTTCAAGAGAAATCGAGAATATCTTTGAAAACTCTGACTTTATTCTGATGCTTAACCAGGCATCCGGGGACAGACAGATTCTCGCCAAACAGCTTAACATCTCTCCGCATCAGCTTTCCTATGTAACAAACAGCGGAGCAGGAGAAGGCTTGATTTTTTATGGAAATACAATTATTCCGTTTAAGGACAGATTTGATAATTCTCTTATGCTGTATGCGTTAATGTCATCGAAACCGGAAGATGTGGAAAAGCGTGAAAAACTCGGCATCAAAGACAGGGACGATTAACAGGAGGAGCGGCAGAGTGAGGCGGTTTATAGCAGGAATATTGATGATTGTTTCGATTATTTTGCTTACTATCAGTATTTATTTTCTGATGGGAATGTTCATACAGGAAAGACAGGACAATCAGTTACAGCAAGAGTTGCAGGAACTTATGCAGGAGAAAGAGGACGAGCCGGGAGAAAATTCTTCCGGCGATTCTTTTATAGAAGTAGATGCTGGAATATTGGCATTGCATGAGGAAAATCCAGATTGTATTGGGTGGCTTACGATTGAGGAAACAAAGATAGACTACCCAGTTATGTACAGGCCCGGAGATAAGAATTATTATCTGCATCGGGATTTTAATGGGGACTACTCAGCAAATGGCTGTCTGTTTCTTGCTGAGGAATGTGTGCCGGGAGATTCAGACAACCTGATTATCTATGGGCATCATATGAACAGTGGGAAGATGTTTGCTGATCTTGAAAAATATAAAGACAAGGGATTTTATGAGAAGCATCCAACAATCCTGTTCCGTACCATATGGGGAAATGAACAGTATCAGATATTATCAGCATTTACAACACCGGTTTATACCGGAAATGACTTTAACTATTACAGTTTTATAAAAGCACAGAAAGGGGCAGATTATGAGTACTTTATTAGAGAAATTAAGCGAAAAGCAATCTATGAAACCGGAATCACAGCAGAATATGGGGACAAGCTGCTTACATTGTCCACATGCGAGTATTCACAGCGGAATGGGCGTATGGTCGTGGTTGCAAAAAAAATTCGGCAAAATGAAAGCTGAGAAAGAACCGGAAGAATTTGAATTTGGCTGTGAAGATCTGACGAAAGATTGGTTTGATGAGATAAGTGATCTGGAAGAGCAGGAAGAGAAAAGTGAGTGCGATGAAACTGATTTTTGGGATAATGAGCAGGACAGTGTAGAGCCGGATTCTGAACCAGATAAGGCAAGAACAGGAGGTATCTGGGACTGGGACAGTGAAGATTACTGGGCTTATGGGGAATCTGAAAGGTCACTTTTAGAAATGGCGCATAAAGATATGCTTTGCATTGCTGGTCTGTTAGAAGTAATGGATTCATTGGCTCTGCTTGCGGATACACAGGGGCGAGAGTTACAGAGTGGTCTTTCCGATGTTTCAGTGAAATTAAAGGATAAGGCGATTGCCATTGAAAACAGATGGAACACGTTTCTGAACAAAAATTATGAAATCAGGAGATGATGACCATGCAGGAGCATGAATATAAAGCAAGGGATAAAACTGTCCAGAAGATGAGCCGGGATGGACTTCGGGAAGAAAATCTTCGCAGTAAAAAGGAGAAGCGAATTACCAGACGTGAGGCAGATGAGAAGAAAACAGCCGGACACAGGGAACAGGAGTTGGATTTTGGAAAGGCAAGAAAAGCTCATACTGCAGAAGAACCAGTAGAGGAAGGAACAGAGGGCAAACACAGGTTACAGTCAAGACACGCTTTTCTGGAACAGGAAAAAATTGCGGAAGCGGATGAAATGGAAAACTCAGAAATGAGTGAGGATAAGGCAGACGGGGAGAAATCTCCGTCTGTTTCACGTTCCAGACTTCGTAAAGAAAGTATCCGGGGACATCCGGGACAGGATACTGAACGTGATTCTGAAACACCGGAACCGGACAGGCAGAGCCGAAAGAAAAAGATGGTCACAGCCTATGCAGCAAAAGAGCAGAAACGCTACCATGAAAAGTCAGAAGTTGACGAAAAATCAATGGAAGATTTTCGGGAAGAGATTAAAGGCAAGACGAAAAGGGAACAGACGCTAAAAGAACAGAAGAAATCAAAATCCCGTCTTTCCTTTGAAGATGAAGGCAAAGGTATGATTCCAGGCAGTGGAATGGCAAGAAAGGGTGCAACCGTTGTTTCTGAAACGGCATCTGCCTATGGTCAGAAAAAGATCAGAGAGGATACCGACGATAATGCGGCTCTTGATGCAGCAGAGCAAATGGAACTTGTGGGAGAAAGTCTTGCAAGAAAGTCAATTTACGTCCGGGAACGGTTAAAAGAGAACCGGCAGAGAAATAACCGGTTAAGGGAATCTGTGCTGGAAGAAATGGAAAAATCCCGCTTGCAGTTTGGAACTAGTGCTTCCAATGAGGCAAAAAAGGCAGTTCAGAAAGAAGCAGAGCAGAAAAAAAAGTCTGCCTTAAAGAAATTACTGCAGAAAAAGCGTTACCAGAAACAGTATCAGGCTGCGAAACAGGGAAAGGCTACGAAAGATGCAGTGCTTGTAAACGCACAGCGGTTTACGGAAAAAGCCAAGGCTGCAGTCAAGGAGATTGTGGCGCAGAACAGGAATATCCTTCTGACGATAGGAGTTATGGTTCTGCTTTTTGCATTGATGGCAACGAGTCTATCAAGTTGCGCTGCATTATTCCAGGGAGGTTCCAATGCCATTATTTCTACCAGTTATTCCAGTGAGGATGAAGATATTTATGCTGCGGAAAATGCTTATGTAGCATTGGAAAATGCACTGAATGAGCAGATCAATCAGATGAAGGCAAACCATTCCGACTATGATGAGTTCCAGTTCCAGATTGATGAGATTGGACACAACCCATATCAGCTTATTTCTTACTTGACAGTCAAGTATGGCGGTTTTACCTATGCAGAGGTTGCAGATGAGATTCAGGAGATTTTTAAGGAACAGTATGGGTTGTATACGGACTCGACACGAGAAACGGTAACAGAAAAGAAAAAGGTCAGGGTTGGGGAATCACTGGGACAGGTGGTGACCAGCGGATATTGTAACTGTCCGATCTGTTGCGGGCAGTGGAGTGGTGGTCCGACTGCAAGTGGCGCATATCCACAGGCTAATCATACGATTGCAGTAGATGCTTCCAATCCATTTGTGCCAATGGGAACCCATGTCATTATGAATGGAGTGGAATATGTAGTAGAAGATACGGGAGCATTTGCAAGATATGGTGTTCAGTTTGATGTATATTATGGCGATCATGCTTCTGCATCAGCACATGGGCATCAGACCTGGGAAGCGTACATAGCAGACAGCAACGGAAGTCAGGAAGTGGAAGTAACAACGACAAGAGAAGTGAACCGTTTGGATGTAACACTCACGAACCATAATTTGGATGCAGTTTTAAGAAACCGTATGACAGATAAGGAACAGGAGCAGTATGACGCTTACAACAAATACTATGGAAATCGTGATTATCTGTTTGACATTAACTCAATTCCGACAGGCGGGGCAGGCTTTGGATATGATATTCCGGCAGAAGCACTTTCTGATCCACAGTTTGCTAAGATGATTCGGGAAGCAGAAAAATATCTGGGTTATCCGTATGTTTGGGGCGGTGCATCTCCATCTACCAGTTTTGATTGTTCCGGTTTCGTATGTTGGGTAATCAATAACTGCGGAAATGGCTGGAACGTGGGAAGAACAACTGCAGATGGGCTTCGGTCTTATTGTTCTTATGTATCTCCGTCTGATGCAAAGCCGGGAGATCTGATCTTTTTCCAGGGAACTTATGATACGCCGGGAGCAAGCCATGTGGGAATTTATGTAGGAAATAACATGATGATCCATTGTGGAAATCCGATTCAGTATACAAGTATTGCAAGCTCTTACTGGCAGCAGCATTTTATGGCATTTGGAAGGCTTCATTAGAAGGGAGTGATGGAAGATGAACATGCGATTAAAAAAGGTTCTGGATGATATTCAGAAAACTGAAGATAAGATTCTGGAATTACAGGAATATGTAAAGAAACTGAAAATCCAGAAAAAGCAGATGGAGGATGCAGAAATCATCAAGGCAATCCGTTCCATGAAAATGGACAGCCGGGAGATGCTGACTTTTCTGGATGGCATTCAGAACGGAACAGTTACCATGCAGTTTGATGAGGAGGGCAATCTCTCTATGGACAGTTCCGAAACAGATACAAAGAAAGAAGAGAATCTGGAGAGAAACTTGTCAATCGGACAAGTAGAAGAAAGAGAGGATTTGGAAGATGAAGAATAAGGTAATGAAAAAAGTTTTGATGGTTATGCTGTCAGCAACGATGCTGATTGGTTCTGCCAGTGTGACTGCTTTTGCACAGGCAAATGAAAATGCAGAGCAGACCGAAGCGACAGAACAGGTGATAGAAGAACAGCCGGCAGAGCAGCCTGCCACAGAGGGAACACCGTTTTCTACACCGGGAAACGGACAGCTTGTGGATGATAAGGAGAATGACAGTATCAAACAGTTTCTGACGGTACAGACAAAGAATGGAAATACCTTTTATATGGTCATTGACCGTTCCGGTACTTCTGAAAATGTGTACATGATGTCACTTGTGGATGAAAATGATCTGGCAGAGTTCTTAGATGAAACCAAAGAAACCGAAAAGAAAGAGGAATCTGCGGTTGTTCTTCCGGAAACGACCACAACACCAGAACCGGAAACTACAGCACAGCCGGAAACAGAGGCAAAGCAGGAATCTGGCATTAACAAGATGATTGGATGGATTGCTTTGGGAGCAGTTGCAACGCTGGCATTGGGTGGTCTTGGCATGTTCGCTTTTGGAAAATTGAGAAAGAAAAAAGAGGATGGCATTGTAGAGGAAGGTCTGGAATTTGCTGATGACAGTTACATCAATGAAGATGAAGAAAATGCAGAGAATCAGCAGAAATAACAAAAAATCATAAGGTATGGAGAAAGGGCAGTTCTTTTGGGACTGCCTTTTTGACAGGAACAGGAGGAAAATATGGCAAAATTTTTAGTGATTGCAGAGAAACCAAGCGTGGCACAGAGTCTTGCAAAGATTTTATCTGCATATCAGAGAGAGGACGGCTATCTGGTGGGGAACAGTTGTATTGTCAGTTGGTGCCTGGGACATCTCGCAGAGTATGCGCCACCGGAAATTTATGATGAAAAATATGCAAAATGGCAGTTTGAGGATTTACCGATCATCCCGGAAGTATGGAAAGTGCAGGTATCAGAGGATAAAAAGAAGCAGTTTGAAGTATTGTGCAGCTTAATGAATCGGGAAGATGTGGCGTATCTGGTCAATGGCTGTGACGCCGGGCGAGAGGGAGAACTAATTTTTAAAAGAGTTTATGATCTGGCAGGTTGTCAGAAACCAGTGAAGCGTCTGTGGATCAGTTCAATGGAAGATGAAGCAATTCAGAAAGGCTTCCAGACCTTAAAGGACGGGAAAGAATACGCAGGTCTTTGTAATGCTGCGGTGTGCAGAGCGCAGGCAGACTGGCTGATCGGAATGAACGCAACGAGAGCCTATACGACCAGATATTTTAAACGTCTGGTGGTTGGCAGGGTACAGACACCGACGCTTGCCATGCTGACAGAAAGAAAAGAGAAGTTCGAGCATTTCAAGAAAGAAGCCTATTACAAGGTTTCCCTGTCAGATGGGAAACTTACGGTAACTTCAGAAAATATCCAGTCTGAAGCAGAAGCAGACGAATTAAGAAAGCTTTGTGATGGGGCAGAAGCAATGGTTACAAAAGTAAAAAAGGCGCAGAAACGAATTTCACCGCCGAAACTTTATGATCTGACCAGTCTGCAGAGAGAGGCGAACCGTTATTTCGGATACACCGCTCAGAAAACACTGGATATGCTGCAGGAACTGTATGAGGAAAAGATGGTTACATATCCGAGAACGGATAGCCAGTATGTAACGGAAGATATGAAAGAAACGGTAGAAACACTTGCAGATGAAATGACAGATTTTCTCCCATTTTTGGAAGCTGAGCAATCCGGAGGAAGTGCAGAGCGTGTAATCAATAATGCGAAAGTATCGGATCATCATGCAATCCTACCGACAAAAGAGGCAGTAGAAAAAGGTATGGGAGGACTTTCAGATGGAAAGAAAAATCTTCTGATGCTGATCGGACAGCAGCTTGTACAGGCAACCGGAGAAGATTACCTGTATGAGCAGACAGAAATTTGCGTACAGTGCAAAGAATGTGAATTTGCTGCGAAAGGAAAGTTGCCTGTACAGATGGGATTTAAAGAAGTGGAAGAAGCCTTTCGGAAATATTGCGTGAAAGATAAGAAATCTGATGAACCGGATAATAAGACAGAACTTCCAGAAGGATATGAGAAGGGAATGATTCTTGCTTCTGTGAAAGCAGAGAAGAGTACCCATTATACTTCCCCGCCGAAGATGTTTACCGAAGATACTCTGCTTGCTGCAATGGAAACAGCGGGAAATAAGGAATTTGATTCTGAAACAGAAAAAAAGGGACTTGGGACACCGGCAACCAGAGCCAATATTATTGAGAAGCTGGTATCTTCCGGGTATGCAGAACGTAAAGGAAAACAGATTCTTCCTACGGTGGCAGGCTGTGAGCTGATTCATGTAATGCCGGAGAATCTGAAATCCGCAAGCCTGACAGCAGAATGGGAGAATCAGCTTCTGATGATGGAAAAGGGAAAAATCCAGGATGATGAATTTATGGATGGGATTGTATCTATGATTACCGAGATTCTTTCTGTATGCAGGGCGATTCCGGAAGAAGAACGGAATCGTTTTCAGACTGCAAGGGAAGTAATTGGGAAATGCCCGGTATGCGGTTCCGATGTATATGAGGGTAAGACTAATTATTATTGTTCTGACAGAAGCTGTCCATTTGCTTTGTGGAAGTCAAATCGGTTTCTGGAAAGCATGAAAAAGTCAATGGATAAAAAGATGGCAGTGGAGCTTCTGAAAAAGGGGCGTACTCATATAAAAGGGTTGTATTCCAAGAAAAAAGACAGCAAATTTGACGCTGACCTTGTACTTGGGGTGGAAGATGGAAAAGCCAGATTCAGTCTGGAATTTCCAAAAAAGAAAACAAACAGCAACAAAAAGAAAAAATAAAGAACTGACGGAAGGAGAAATAAGGTTATGGCTCGATTGGAAGATATAAGAGGTCTTGCAGAATCACATGCATCCAGTATCAGCAGTTCACCTAGGGACTGGATGAACTATCTGGATACCGCAGCCAGATTATACCGATACCCATTTATGGATCAGCTTTTGATTCATGCACAGCGTCCACAGGCAACTGCCTGTGCGTCGCTGGAATTATGGAATCAAAAAATGTTCCGGTGGGTAAACAGAGGGGCAAAAGGAATTGCCCTTATAGATGAAACCTCGCAGAAAACAAGACTTCGGTATGTATTCGATGTTCAGGATACCCATATGGTAAATGGTGGAAGAACACCATATCTGTGGAAATTACAGGAAGAACAGCAGAAAGCAGTATTGCTTCATCTGGAAGAAGTTTATGGATTGGAAGCGAAAGATACAGAAAATCTTTCGGATGCTTTGATGGCAACCGCTAGGTATATGGTGGAGGAAAATCTGGAAGAGTATCTGGATGGCCTGCTGTATGTGACAGAGGGAACTTATCTGGAAGAACTGGAGGAAGATACCATCCGCAGTGAGTTCCGAAGCCTGTTGACGGACAGCATTTATTATACACTTGCTTCCAGATGCGGACTTGATCCAATGGAACGGCAGGAGGAAATGGATTTTGTACATATTACAGATTACAACCGTCTTTCGGTGCTGACATTCATTGGAAATGCCACAAGCAGAGCGAGTGAACCAGTTCTGGTGGACATCGGAAGATATGTACACCGCATTTCATTAGAAGAAATGAAAAAAGGTATTGAAAATTCAGAAGAAAGGAATTATAATAACTTTAACACGTTAATTCGTGAAAGCAGAGAAAACAACGATACTATTACAGAAAAAGAATATTCACAGGAAAATGAAGGAGGAAATGAGTATGGCACTGACATATCATCGCAAAGGGGATTATCTGTTTCCGAACCTGACAATTCAGGAAACAGAAGCACAGATCGGGAAATACGGAATGCTGCGGAGGACATTTCTGAAGGAGTACAAGAACAGCCTATATCAGAGTCTGTTGCTGACCGGGAAACTGAACAGTCATCTGGAGGAGGTCGAGAAAGCAGCACAGGAGAGATTGGAAGTGCTGATGGAGAAGCTGTTGGAGAAGAATCCGGCACCGTCGAAAGAGGAGAATCCGATGGCGTGGACAGCACATATGAACAGTCTGACGGTAACAGCGGAAGAGAGCATCTTGACGGAATTGGTATACAGTTAATTGAAGATACAAGTGAAGATCAGTTAAGTAAAGCAGAGGAAGAAATTGCCTCTGCTTTATCTTTGCCAGAACTTCCGTCTGTAAATGAACAGAAACGAGAAATTGAAAACAGAGTAGTTGCCCTTTATGCAGGAGAGATTGTTATTCCAAGTGAAGTGGTCGATGAGGTTTTAAGAACCGGAGGAAACCGAAGCAAGAGCCAGCTTCGTATTATCTATAATTTTATGAGTGAACAGACACCGGAGGAATATACGGAGTTTGTGAAGCGGGAGTATGGCACTGGTGGAAAAGGCTTTGAAATCAATGGTATGGAGTATTCGGTCTGGTTTGATGAAACTGGATTGCAGATTGCAGTAGGTCATACGGTTACCGATCAGATTCTGGATAAGGCATTTTTGTCCTGGGAAGATGTGAGTAGTCGTATCCATCAGCTTTTGAAACAGGGTGAGTATGCACCACAGTCCGTACTTGATGTTGCAAGGGAAAATGCGATAAAGGAACATGCCCAGGCACTTGCCTATATGAAAGCGGATATGGCAGAGGGTGTAGCGGAACTTGTCTTTGATGAAGAGGATTTACCACATCTTCGCAGTATTTATCCGGAAATAACAGATTATCTGGAAGAAAAGCTGTCAGATTCGCAGTGGCTGTCAGATATGAATGAGCGTCTGGAAGGACTGGCAATGGCTTATGAGGAAGATAGAAGCATTATGCGGTTCCGTACCTATAACCCAGTCAGAATATCCAGTCAGTTCCAGAAATTTGCAGCAGAAGTGGTTCCATACAGTGCCAGGGAGGAATTTGCATGGCAGGAACATAAGGTGTTTATTACTCAGGATGAAATAGACGCTTTTCTTGCCGGTGGAGGCCCTTATTCTGATGGCAGGCTTTCTACCTATTCGTTTTATCTTCTGAATGAAGATGATAAGGCGAGAACAGATTTTATTAAGGAAAAATACGGTACAGGTGGTTGTAGCCACGCTTTATGTGGTGCAGATAATTCTCATGCAGATTATGACGGAAAAGGGTTGAAACTGGAGAGAGGAACCTATGGGAATCCAGATACTTCGGTGTTGCTTCCCTGGGCAAAAGTGGCGAAAAGAGTTGGCTATCTGATTGACAACCAACAGTTTTTACATTCTGCTGATTATTCCCGTATGCCAGATTATGAAAGGGAACGAATTGCAGGGAAAGTGATCAGCTTTTATGCAAGACTGCCAGAAGAAATTGAGCGTCCATTTAAACAGGATTTCTTCAATGAAGAAGCAAGAAAAGAATTACCTGCTATGCTGAATGATTCGGAACAGGCACAGAAACTGTTACAGGCGATGGACGATGCACTGGCAATGCTGCCATTGGATTTTGAATCAGTGAATGAAACTTATGAGAAGAAATTACAGCTTTTAACAGAGGTACATCAGTATGTGGAGGGCTGCTATACAATTTTCCCGGCACAGGAAGTAGCAGAGCAGACGGAAGGCTTGACAGGATACCAGATGTCTTTATTTGACATTATGAGTAATTCTGAACCAGAGGAAATTACAAAAGAACCGGAAGTAGAAGAATCGGCTGCAGAAGTGGAAGAGATACAGAATGAAGAACCAGAGGCAGATCCGCATATGTCCTTTGAAGAAGCAAAAGAATTGTGGGAAGATGGCTTTTATGAGGAGGATTATGTATTAAAAAGTCGTGTAGGCGAACTGATCTATGACAGCATGGATACAGTTGGAAAATCTGTAGAGGATTTTTCCGAGGAACAGATGGCTGTTATCCGAAAGTTGGCTGAACAGGAGCGTATGTTAGAACCAGTACTGAATCCAGACTTTTCACCGGAACAGATGCAGTTGGTTTCTGACATTTCGGAAAAAATCTGGAATGATAATGGCAGATGGCAGGAGGATATGATCGAGCCATATACAGATCATGTCATGAATCCAGAAGAAATTACCAGAGTACGACAGGAATTGGATTTACAAGAATCAGAATCTGAGCCGGAATCTGTAATTGTACATGAACAGTGGGACGAGAATGTATTTGAATATCAGGGGTATCATTTTGAAGCAGTGGGGATTCTTCCGCAAGGTCTGGAAGGGAAAGAACTGGTAAACCAGACAAGAGGAAATACAGAATTGCACTTGACTACCTACGAGCGAGAAGATGATATTTTATATTCCTATGCAGGATTCTACGAAGCGAGTGGTTCATCAAAAGCTGATATTTTCCGGTGTATGGAAACCGGACGAAATTATATTCCAGGGGAGAACGAACTGTTTGGCTATGAGGGAGAATTTTTACCATATCTGCAGAATGAACAGGTGCAGGAACAGGAACCTCATAATTTCCATATTACGGACGATGACCTTGGTGCTGGCGGTCCAAAGGCAAAGTTTAAAGCAAATATGGAAGCTATCCGGCTACTGAAAGAACTGGAACAGGATCAGAGATTAGCAACATCGGAAGAACAGGAAGTGTTGTCAAGATATGTTGGATGGGGCGGTATTCCACAGGCTTTTGAAGAAAGGAACAGTGCCTGGGCAGAGGAATACACGCAGTTAAAAGGAGTCCTCACGCCAGAAGAATACAGTGCAGCAAGGGCATCAACGCTGAATGCCTTTTATACTTCTCCGACAGTTATCAAGGCTATGTATGAAGCACTTGGAAATATGGGACTGAAACAGGGAAATATCCTGGAACCATCCTGTGGAGTTGGTAACTTTATGGGACTTTTACCGGAAAGCATGAGTGCTGCAAATATGTACGGCGTGGAGCTTGATCCGGTTTCCGGGCAGATTGCGAAACAGCTTTACCAGAAGAACAGGATTGCAGTACAGGGATTTGAGGAAACCAGTTACCCGGACAGCTTTTTTGACTGTGTGATTGGAAATGTACCGTTTGGGGCATATCAGGTCAGTGACCGCAAGTATGACAGATACCATTTTATGATCCATGATTATTTTATTGCAAAATCCTTAGACCTGGTACGTCCGGGAGGAGTGGTGGCAGTTGTCACATCAAGCGGTACAATGGATAAACAGAATCCGGAAGTCCGACAGTATTTTGCAAATCGGGCAGACCTGCTTGGGGCGATCCGATTACCGAACAATGCTTTCCAGAGAAATGCCAATACCAGTGTGG
>UMIP01084599.1_pt1 | contig 15809 bp, 15 predicted proteins | sample 1965751 | NCBI WGS metagenome assembly UMIP01 (sample SAMEA4836117, study PRJEB28245) | human gut metagenome | biome: gut microbiome; material: fecal sample | place: Denmark | collected 2008
AATTAAAACTAATTATATATAAAATAATTTATAAAATGAATACCCACTTAGCTTTACATCTCTTATTATTTGGAAGATAAAATTATTTACAGTTATTATTTCTTTCGTTATTATTTTTGTTTTGGTTATTGTTACTATTCTTGTTATTGTTTTTATTATTTTTATTTTGTTTTTCTGACATAATTAAGCACCTCCATTTCTTTTTCTTAATAGTATTATTAGAAAAAAATTAAAATTTATTCAAAAAGATTTCAAAAAATAGAAAAGGCATAGCAATAAGAAGTGAAATTTTATTGATAATTTAATTACTTTGTAGTATAATTTTTTTAGAAAAAGAGAGGTGCATTTTTAGTAATGAGTAATATAGTAATTGGAATTGAAGGATATGTTGGAGCAGGAAAAAGCGCAATATGCAGAGAACTATTAAATCACATTCCTAATAGTATAATTTTAGAAGGTGGAAATTTATATAGAGCAATTGTATACAGCTTACTTAAATCAGGAATAGATTTAAGTAATTTGAAACAAAACATGTCCCATGTTGATATTAAATCAATTATGGAAAAGTTAAAGATTACAATTGCAATTGAAAATAGACAAACTGCAATTTATATTGACGAAAAAAAAATCGATGAAGAAAAATTACAATCAGCACAATCATCATTAGCAGTTTCAGAAATAGGTACAATTGCTAACAATGACAAGTTATATGAGTTTGGAAGGAAAATAATAGATCAATTTAAAGAAAAATATAATGTTATAGTTTCTGGAAGAGCTTTAATGGAAATTTATCCAAATTTAGATTATCACTTTATGATTACAGCTTCACTAGATGAACGTATAAGAAGAAAAAGCATACAATATAACAACAAAATTGATTTAGAGGAACTAAAACAAAATATCCAGAGAAGAGATGAATTACAAGAAAAAGCAGGTTATTACAAAATATATGACAAGACTATTGTAGTTGATGTTAGTGAGTGCAAAAATGTTCAAGCTTCAGCTAAAAAGGTTTTAAGTTTTATAAAAAAGGAGAATATAGATAATGGATTTTGTGAATAAAAAATTAGATGAATTTGAAAACTATATAAGAGGAAAAAGAGTTGCTATTATTGGTTTAGGAGTTAGTAATATTCCTTTAATAGATTATTTTCACAACTTAGGTGCAAGTGTTGCATTTTTTGATAAAAGACCAGTTGAAAAACTAGACAAAGAAGCAGTTCAAAAAATACATAATTATAATTTTGATTTATACCTAGGAGAGAATAATTTAGAAAATCTAAAAGGATTTTCAGTAATATTCCGTTCTCCAAGTTGTAGACCTGATACACCAGAAATTGTGGATGAGGTAAGAAAAGGAACTGTTTTAACATCTGAAATAGAGATGTTAATGCAAACTTGCCCAGCTACTATAATTGGAATTACAGGAAGTGATGGAAAAACTACTACTACAAGTTTAATTTATGAAATTATAAAACAAAGTGGAAAGAAATGTTACTTAGGTGGAAATATAGGATTACCATTGTTTACAAAAGTTAGAGAAATGACACCAGAAGATGTAGTAGTATTAGAACTAAGTAGTTTTCAATTGATGGATATGCAAATTAGCCCACACATTGCGGTTATCACTAATATTTCACCAAATCATTTAGATATTCACAAATCTTATGAAGAGTACATAGATGCTAAGAAAAACATATTTAAAAGCCAAAACGAGAATGATATTCTAGTTATTAACTATGATAATGAAATAACAAAAGAATTTAAAAATGAAGCTAATGGAAAGGTTATATATTTTAGTAGAAAAAGTAAATTAGATGATGGAATAATCTATGACGATGAAAAAATTAAGAAATGTAAAGATAAGGTTAGAAGACATATTTTAAATGTAAAAGATATTCATTTAAGAGGAGTTCACAATTACGAAAATGTTTGTGCTGCAATAGCTGCAACAGAAAGCTTGGTAGAGCCAGAAGTCCAGGCTAAAGCTATTCAAAACTTTAAAGGAGTAGCACATAGATTAGAGTTTGTAAGAGAAATAGATGGAGTTAAATGGTACAATGATTCTATTGGAACATCACCAACAAGAACTATAGCAGGACTAAACTCTTTTGGTGAAAAAATCGTTCTAATTGCAGGAGGATATGATAAACATTTAGACTATACGCCAATTGCGAAACCAATTGTAGAAAATGTAAGTAAATTAATTTTAATGGGAGCGACTGCTGAAAAGATAGAAAAAGTTGTTAGAGATGAGCTAGAAGCACAAGAAAAAGATATGCCAATATATCATTGTAGTTCATTAAATGAAGTAGTTAACAAAGCAAAAGAAATAGCAACACCAGACGAAATTGTACTATTCTCACCAGCAAGTGCAAGTTTTGATTTATTTAAAAACTTTGAAGAAAGAGGAAATTTATTTAAAGAGTTAGTAAATAATTTGTAAAGGAAAACAGTAATGAAAGTTATATTTTTAGATGTTGATGGTGTATTAAATTCAGATGAATATTTTGATAGAATACAGAACTTAGATATAGAAGGAATAGAAAGTGAGATAGATATCAATAAAGTAAAATTGTTAAAAAAAGCAGTTGATGAAACAGGAGCTAAAGTTGTACTATCCTCTTCATGGAGATATACAAAAAATGCACTAGCATTAAAGAAATTGTTGGCAGATTACGGAATTCATATTACAGATTCAACACCTGTTGTAGAACGTAAAAGAGGATTGGAAATAAGAAAATGGCTAGAAAACAATAACAATGTAGAAAACTTTGTTATACTAGATGACGAGGTTTTTGATTCTTATGATAGTGCTCTTACGGAAAAGTTAGTAAAAATGTCAAAAGAAAAAGAAACAGATATTGGAGAAGGACTACTTCCTGAAAATGTAGAGAAAATTATCGAAAGATTAGGAAGAATAAAGGATGATAAAGTAAAACAAGAAGAATTAGAAAGATAACAAGTAGAGGAGAAAGATTTATGATACACAAAATGAAATTAAATAAAAATCCTTTTGAAAGAATAAAAAATGGAACAAAAACAGTGGAATTTAGATTATATGATGAGAAAAGACAGCAAATAAAAATTGGAGATAAAATAGAATTTTCAAAATTGCCAGATTTACAGGAAAAATTATTAGTTGATGTTATTGAGTTATATAGAGAAGATACATTTAAGAAGTTGTTTCTAAAACTATATAATGATGAAGGTGAGGCAACTGAAAAAGCTAATGGCATGTATGAAATTTATTCACCTGATAAAGAAAAACAATATGGTGTTTTAGGAATTAAAATAAAATTATTGTAACAAATTCAATATAGGATACATATAATACATTAAATTTAAAATGGGAGGTATTGTATGTATTACCAAAATTATGAGGATTATATGCGACAAGTACTAGGATACCCAATAAATGATCCTAATATTTATGAGACATATGATTATAGAAACGAAAATACATATTCATCAAATCAAGTACAGAATAATTTAACAGAAGCCGAAATGAAAGCTTTATATCCAGACAGCTATAATATAATATATCCATTGGTGTGCAAAGCATGTGAAGCAAATAATGAACCTATTTCAAAATCAGTAGTAGATAAAATGACAGATGATGTATACAAACTTGTTGAAAGAAATGAAACAGTTGTAAATATAAAAATAGAAGCTCAAAATAGAGAAAACAGTCGTGTAAGTGCAAGACAAGAAATGAAAAGAGAACTTACACCTAAAAGAACGCCAATAAAAACTGAAACTAGAGAAACAAGACAACCAAATAATCCATTGTTAAGAGATTTAATTAAAATTCTAATTTTGCAAAGATTGTTTGGAGGAGGTGCAATTACACCTCCAAGACCGATGCCTCCACGTCCACCATTTCCACCAGTGGGACCAGGTAGGCCACCATTTTCTGGAGGAAGACCACCTTATGGACCGGGAATGAATAGAATGGATATAGATTATTCTGAATATTTATAAATTTCAAAATTTTAACAATTTTTGAAATTTTAAAGATGTGCAAAATGTTGCATATCTTTTTTATTTTGGTCAAAAATAATATTGATAATTTGAAATTATCAAATAAATTTGAATGGAGAGTATGTTATGAAAGTTAAAGATTGTATGTGTAATGAAATAGAATATGCTACACCATCTAACACAGTTCACGACTGTGCTACAATGATGAGCAACAAACATGTTGGTTGTATTCCAGTATGTAATAATTCACAAAATGTTGTTGGACTTGTAACTGATCGTGACATTATTTTAAGATGTATTGCTTGTAATAAAGATCCAAATACTACACCAATTAGTGAAATTATGACTTGTGAAGTATGTTGCTGTGATGCTAATGCAGATGTAAAGGAAGCAGAAAATTTAATGTCTAAAAATCAAGTGAAAAGAATACCTATAATAGAGGACAACAAACTTATTGGCATGTTGACATTGGGAGATTTAGCTGCAAACAGTAAAATTAACGAAACAAATTTAGGAAATACTTTAGGTTGCATTTGTGGATGTGACAAGAAAAATGCACAATAGTATTTAAATAAGTTATTATATATGATATAATTCGGTCATATTAAAAAGAAAGGGAACAATTACATATGATTATAGATATGAATTATTGGGGAAAAGTACTAAAAAACCTACTAATATTGGCACTATCTGTTCTTGGCTTTTATCTAGGATTTAAACTTGTAATTTTTTATATGCCATTTTTAGTAGCATTCATTATTTCACTATTATTAGAACCATGCATTAGATTTATAATGAGAAAAACCAAACTGAGACGAAAAACGAGTTCTATTATAATATTCATAATTGCAATAATTATAATAGCGGGACTTTTAGTGTGGGCATCAATAACATTAGTAACAGAAGCATCTAATTTACTTACAAATTTAAACGAATATTTTGAAAAAGGATATCAACTAGTACAGAATCTAATAGCTTCAGTTGATTTTGAAAGTTTAAAAATACCAGACAACATAATGTCAACCATTCAACAGTCTTCACTTGATTTTTTAGGAAACTTAACAAACTGGGCTAAGTCAGCATTGACAAATGCAATTAACTTTTTAACATCTATACCAACAATAGGAGTATATACTGTTGTTACATTATTAGCATTATATTTCATTTGTGTAGATAAAGTATACATGATAGACCAATTAGAACATCATATGCCAGAAACTTGGGTTAAAAAAATAGGAATTCATATAAAAGAACTTACTAAATCATTAGGAGGATATTTAAAAGCAGAAGTTACTTTAGTATTTATATCATTTGTTATTTGCTTAATAGGATTATATATATTTCATTTTGCAGGCTTGAATGTTCAATACCCATTGTTAATGGCCTTAATTATAGGTTTTGTAGATTTATTACCTATATTTGGTTCTGGAACATTTATGATACCATGGGCTGTAATATCAGCATGTTCAGGAGATTTTACATTAGCAATATGGATTATAGTTTTATGGATTATAATGTCTGTAGTAAGACAATTTATAGAACCTAGAATGGTGAGTGGAAAAATAGGTATACATCCAATATTTACCTTAATTGCAATGTATACAGGATTTAAATTCATAGGAGTTATTGGTATGTTTATAGGACCAATAATACTAATAATATTAAAAAATATATTCTCAACATTTATTGATAAAGGAGTATTCAAATCAATATTTGAAAGATAACTAATATTGAAAATGCCTAAAAAGCTAGACCTTCGAGGTCTAGCTTTTTGAATCTATGTCTAAAATATTGCAGATGTTGGAACAAATGCAGCATCAGGTGGATACACGTATTCGTCAGAAGGTTTATCAATTTTTTGTATTTTTGTAATTTTTAATATTGGCATGTCTCCGTGATAATCGCCTTTTATAATTTTGCCTTCAATTTGAATCCAAGTTTTATCAGCATATTGTTTTATATCGTCACATTCACACAAAAAACCTACAATAACTGTTTGCAAATCAGAAGAGATAACCATATCTCTAGCTAGAACAAATTGATTTTCTTTAAAGTCTACCATTCTATGTATGTATCCGGAAAAGCTCACTCTCATACCAACGTAATCGTCTATATTATCATGCACAGTTTTTAGTACATTGGTATAATTGCTAACTGTGAGTTCTTGAACTTTCACAGAATTTGTATCATCATTCGTTTTGAAAAAATTATTTCCTAAAATACGGTAAACAACAATAGCAGTTATTATAATAATAATTCCTAGTAGAATTCCTAAAAATATTTTACCTAATTTATTTCCGTCAATTTTTAAGTTATAAATAAACATACACATCACACCTTTGATACAATATATTAAATTCATTGGAAAATTATGTTAGAAATATTGCGATTTATATGGAAAATAAAAGAGATAGTAAGATGGGATTACTATCTCTTTTCTGTGATATATGAACACGCCGATGTTTATTATGTCTATAACTATATTATTATTTTAATTTAACACTTAAAAATCAATGTTAATTATTTGAAGAAAATATTATAATAAATTAAAAATGTTACAGAAATATTAAGTTTATATTACGTTTTTGTAACAGTTGATATATTTATTGAAAAAAGATAGATTTTATGAAATAATTACTATAAATATATTTTTTGGAGGTTGTAATATGGCTTTAACTGTATATAAACAAATAGCAAAAGATGCGTTAATGAGTTGGAATGGTTTATCAGAAGAAGAAGCAACAAAAGTAGTTCAAGAAAGTTCAAATGAAGAACTAGAATCACAAGTATATGCACAGGGCTCAATAGACGCTGCAATAAAAGGGTTTCAAAAATATTCTCAAGAATATCTAAAAAACAAAAATGGTTATGAGCAACCAATAAGTGAACAAGATATGGAAACATTTAAAGAAATAATCATGACAGGCGATTACAGAAATGGGTCTACTAATGATTTCTTTGAAACAGTAAAAAAACAAATGGGGTTAGGAAGAGAAAATACTGATGAAAAACAGATTGCAGAAGACACAAGAGACATGGTAATATCAGTACTATCTACTATACATGATGGATGGGTTCATGACAATCAAAAAAAGTTCTTTGCAAGAGATAAAAAATATCAACATATGCCAATAGAGTTAATTGGTTGGAAAGAAGCAAAAAGCGACTTACTATTTTTAAAACCTATTTTAGAAGCAATGGATTTGTCAGCTTATATTTCAGAAGAAGACTTAGAAAAAGCATATAATCAAAGGGTTCAAGCTTTTTTAGAGGAGAAGGGTATTACAGACATTGATAAACTAAGTGAGCAGATTTCAAGAGGAGCAGAGTTTTATCCTGCTTTAGAAGGACAAGACGATATTACACAAGCATTACAAGATACCGAGTTTGTGAAACAACAAGTAGTTAGTGGAATTAAAGATAAAGGAATTGGAACAAATGAACAATTTGCACAGCAATTGTTTAGTGAAAAAGCCAACAATGGAAAAAGTGTACAAGATTTAGGAAGAGAGACTATAGATATTCAGGAAGAAACATCTTATATAGATAAAACACAGGAAGACCTTGAAAGAGAGCAAAAAACAATTGAAGATAAGGATAAAAATACACAAGAATTGTAACAAAGGAGAAAAATGGAAAATATAGAATATGCAAATGCATATAGTGAAGTTCTTGAAATATTGAAGAATATTTCGAAAGAAGATTATGAAAAAGTACCAAGTGAAAAAATTGATTTATTTGAAAAAAATGCTAATAAAAATTATAACTTTCAGTATGATACCAATCTCACGTTAGATGAGCAAAATGTTTCTAAAAGAACTAAAGCCATTATTGCCATTTTGTTTAGAGACTATTGGGCTACACCTGAACAAAGAGAAAAAATACTAGCAAAACAAAACTATGATAGAATACAGATTGAAAAGAATAAGCAAAAACAATATAACGTAGACAATATATTTAAAAATAAAGAGAAAAAAGCAGAAACAGTAGAAAATTCTGTTTCTATGGTAGAATATAAAGAGCCAATTTTTGCAAGAATAAAAAAATGGTTTAAACAGACTTTTAAAAAATATTGAAAGATCAAGTTGAAATAGATTTCTACTTCTTTATGGCGGCAATATTATCTATTAGTAGTCTTTGGGGTATCATATCACTGACGTTAATGCTGATTAGATTATTAAAAATTCTTTTGTAAAAAAGCATTCTCTTAAAAGGAAAGTTGTTAGTTCTAATAGAATTAATAACTTTTCCTTTTTTTCTTGCGATTTTTCTATAAAAGTGATATTATATCATAGATGTAAGATTTTACAAAAAGAAAGGAAGAAAGACATGGGATTATTTAAAACATACAGTGAGAAAGAGGTAAAAAGAGTAAGACCAATAGTAGAGAAAATAAATAGTTTAGAGCCTGAAATTCAAAAATTATCAGATGAAGAACTAAGAAATAAAACGGCAGAATTTAAAGATAGGTTAGCAAAAGGGGAAACACTTGACGATATCCTTCCAGAAGCATTTGCAGTTGTAAGGGAAGCTTCAAAAAGAGTTTTAGGAATGCGTCATTTTGATGTGCAACTTATTGGTGGTATTATATTACACCAAGGAAGAATTGCAGAGATGAAGACTGGTGAAGGAAAGACACTTGTTGCAACACTACCAGTATATTTAAATGCTTTAACTGGAAAAGGAGTTCATGTTGTTACTGTTAACGATTACTTAGCCAAAAGAGATAGTGAATGGATGGGCAAAGTATATAAATTTTTAGGATTAACAGTTGGATTAGTTATTAGTGGAATGGATCCAAGTGCTAAGAAGGTTGCATATGCTGCTGACGTAACATATGGAACTAATAATGAATTTGGATTTGATTACTTAAGAGACAACATGGTTATATACAAAGACCAATTAGTACAAAGAGAATTAAACTATGCAATTGTCGACGAGATTGATAGTATTTTAATTGATGAAGCTCGTACACCTTTAATTATATCAGGACGTGGAGCACAGTCTTCAGATTTATATAAAAAGGCTGATAGCTTTGTAGCTAGATTAACTCCAAAAGTTATAGTTGAAGAAGACATAAAAGATGAAGAACAAGCTGAAGATAATGAAAACTATGATTACATAGTTGACTTAAAAGCAAAATCCGCTTCATTAACACAAAAAGGTATTCAAAAAGCTGAAAGAGAATTTAATTTAGAGAATTTTAATGATATTGAAAACTCAGAATTAGTGCATAATATTAACCAAGCACTTCGTGCACATGGAATTATGAAAAAAGATATTGACTACATTGTAAAAGACGGCGAAGTTCTTATTGTAGATGAATTTACAGGAAGAATTATGTATGGAAGAAGATACAATAATGGTCTTCACCAAGCTATTGAAGCAAAAGAGCATGTTAAAATAGCTGACGAATCAAAAACTTTAGCAACAATTACATTCCAAAACTATTTTAGAATGTATGATAAACTTTCAGGTATGACTGGTACAGCAATGACAGAAGAAGCAGAATTCCAAGAGATATACAAATTAGATGTTATTGAAATACCTACAAATAAACCAATGGTACGTGATGACCATCATGACATTATCTACAAAAATGAAAATGCAAAATACAGAGCAGTTATTTCTGATATTAAAGAAAGCTTTGCAAAAGGTCAACCAGTGCTAGTTGGTACAGTTTCTATTGAAAAATCTGAAAAATTAAGCAGTATGCTAAAAAAAGAAGGAATCAAACATCAAGTATTAAATGCTAAATTCCATGAAAAAGAAGCTGAAATTATTGCACAAGCTGGTAAGTTTGGAACAGTTACAATTGCTACAAACATGGCTGGTCGTGGTACTGATATTATGCTTGGAGGTAATAGTGAATATTTAGCAAAACAAGAAATGAGAAAATTTGGATATTCAGAAGATCAAATTGAACAAGCAACAGCATTTAACGAGACTGATGATCAAGAAGTCCTAGCTTCTAGAAATAAATTTAAAGAACTTAAAGCTAAATATGATAATGAAATTAAAGACGAAAAAGAAAAAGTAATATCAGCAGGTGGATTAAAAATAATAGGTACAGAACGCCATGAATCAAGAAGAATTGATAATCAGCTTCGTGGACGTAGTGGACGTCAAGGTGATCCAGGAGAATCAAGATTTTATATCAGCTTGGATGATGACCTAATGAAAATATTTGGTGGAGATATGATTACTAGAGTTTATGATACTTTAGGAGCTGACGAAGATATGCCAATTGAGTCAAAAATCATTTCTAATGCAGTAGAAAATGCTCAAAAGAAAGTTGAAGGAAGAAACTTTAGTATTCGTAAGAATGTCCTTTCTTATGACGATGTCATGAATGTTCAAAGAGGAATTATTTATGACGAGAGAAGAAAAGTACTAGATGGAGAAGACTTAAAAGAACATATTACTAAAATGATGAACTCTTTAGCAGAAGATACTGTAAATGAGTATTTATCTAATGCTGATAACATAAATGTAGAAGGCTTTGAACAAGAAATAAAGGAAATCTATGGAATATCTGATTTAGATAGTCTTCATAAAGATAAAATTAAAGCACATGATGTTGCTGAAGAATTAAAAGACAAAATTCATACTGCATATGAGGAAAAAGAAAAAGAAATTGGTGAACAACAACTAAGAGAATTAGAAAGAGTTGTAATGTTAAAAATAGTTGACGATAGATGGATGGACCATATTGATGCAATGGATGAACTAAAAGACGGAATTGGTTTACAAGCCTATGGTCAAAAAGACCCTGTTGTTCAATACAGAATTGAAGGATTTGATATGTTTGAACAAATGAACTTAGATATTCAAACTGATGTTGTAAAATTCCTAATGAATGCAAGAAAAAGAGAAGGCAATGTTCAAAGAACATCTTCAATAAAAATCACAGGAGAAGGACTAGACAATACAGTATCAAATGAATTAGGAGGAAAAGCTCCTAGAACATCAGGCTCAAATGAACCAATAGTAAACAACGAGCCAAAAGTTGGAAGAAATGACCCTTGTCCATGTGGAAGTGGAAAAAAATATAAGAATTGCTGTGGAAAGTAGTATAAAATAAGGAAAAATTGAATTTAAAAAGGTAACAAATTTGTTGTTTGTCACCCAATAAATAAAAATGTGAACAAAATCTATTGAAATTAAAGGATGTCAGCAAAAAGTAATTTGTTGACATCCTTTTAGTTGTTAATTAAAGGAGTGAATGTTAATGAAAATGCTGGAAGTTCTAAAAGCTAATTCTCAAATACTAAATGCAAAGCTGGAATCTAGTAGATTATATGAACATAATGGTTTGAAAGGAACTTGTAGAGAGGAAGACTTGATTAATGTAATTAGAGATTGTATTCCAGAATGTTATGGTATGAAATCTGGACAAATTTTTAGTGATAATGATAAAATGAGTAAACAAATTGATGTTGTAATATACGATAATGTTTTTTCAAATTATTTTAAAAAAGATTCATCAGCCTATTTATTTCCATGTGAGTCAGTATATGGTAGTATTGAGGTAAAAACAATTTTAGACGAAAAGAGTTTTAAAGAAGCTATTGAAAACATAAAATCAGTAAGAGAACTCAAAAGAGAAAAATCAACTTGTTTGGATATAACTCCATTAAGGCATTTAGATTTAAGTAAAAGTACTTTTAGATATAATGAAACTCGAACTAATGAATATCTAAATATCATTTTTGCATACGATTCAGTTAGTGAAAAGACTTTAACTGAATATATTCAAAAATTGGAAGGTGATTATGACTTATTGCCTACTTTTATATATGTTCATAAAAAAGGAATTATATTTACTAAAGTTAATGTTGAAAATGATATATCATATTTAGGAATGAATCATTCAATAAATAATAATTATACATTATCCAAATATGGAGAAGATGGATTAACAGCATTTTTTATATTATTAAATGCAATGTTAGAACAAATACAGTTGAAATCAATTGATTATTCTTGTTTATGCAATAATAAGCTTGACGAAATAAAAAAAGATAATGATATTTTAATAAAGTGATATTTGAAGGTAGCTAGAATGCTACCTTTTTTATATTGTAAAATAATAATGCTCAATAAGAAAGGAAGATGATAAAATGATCAGTATAAGAAAAAGGGGCAAAGTATATCAATATTGTTTTGAAGCAGGGAAGGTAAATGGAAAGAGAAAGCAAATAACCAAAAGTGGTTTTAAAACAAAAAATGAAGCATATATAGCGGGACAAAAAGAATACGATGAATTCATAAATGGAGTAACTAATATAGAGTGTAACATGTTGTATGGAGATTATTTAGATTATTGGATGAAAGAATATTTTGAAATAAACTATAAATATTCTACGGCAAAGAGATATAAAGAAGCTTTTAGTAATATTAAAAAGGAATTAGGTAATTACAAGTTATCAGTTTTAACACCATATATTCTAAATCAGGCGTTATTAAAGTTATATCAAACATTTGGTACAAGGGATGCATTAAAAAATTATCAAAAGGTTATTAAGAGTTCGTTGAGGGATGCAACTTACTATTTCGGATTTATTAAGAATAATCCAGCAGGTGATTTGGAGATACCTAGAGTATTATCATTTGAATTAAAAAAAACAATATAGGTCACATCTATACTAAAGAAGAAATAGAAATAATTTTAGACAGATTTAAGAATAACAAAGTTTTTGTATGTGCGTTTTTAACTGCTTGCTATACGGGAATGAGAACTGGTGAAGTATTTGCTTTAACTTGGGATGATATTGATTTAGAAAATAGAATAATAAAAATTAATAAGACGGTTTATGCAAAAGATAAAGAAGAAAATGGCAGATGGTATTTAGGTACTGCTAAAACAATAGGTAGTCATAGGGAAGTTTATATTTGTGATACCTTATATTCATTTTTATTGAAATATAAAGTATTACAAAATAATTATAAGAAAGAATTTGATAAAAATTATAAATACTATACTTTAGAAGAAGTTAAAAATAAGTATGGTAAGTTAGTAGAATATAAAATTATAAAAGATAATTCTAAACGCAATAGAGTAGAAATGGTGTTTACTAGAAAAGATGGAACTTATTCAGAAACGGATATTATTAGATATTCATTTAGAATAATTCATCATGAATTAGGATTTCAATGTAGATTTTATGATTTAAGAGGGAGCTTTGCTACTATTAGTTTAAGAGGCGGGTGTGAAATAAAAGATATTGCAGAGGTGTTAGGGCATAAAAGAATAGAAACAACTCAAAAATATTATATTTCAAGTAAAAATGAAGATAAGAAAAAAGTAAGTGAAATATTTGAGCAAGAATTTATCTTAAATAACAGCAAAGAGAATGAAATTAATTAAATAATATGATATAATATAAAGCAAATAATCGCTAATGAAAGGAGATGATACAATGAGTTTAAAGGATATTTTAGTAGATATAGTTGTTCCGCTAATTGCAGGTTTTATTGGTGGTAGTATTGGAAGTGTTGTAATTATAAAATATAAGTACAATAGTATTGAATCAATAAAAATAGACAAAAGAAAAGTTAATAATAATAAAGCATTATATCAAAATGTAGGTGAAGTAAATAATGGAGATAAAAACAGATAATAGAAAGATAGATAATTCAAATGCAGTTTATAATAATGTAGATAAAGTTGTAAATGGAGATGAGAAAACATTTATATTTGCACAAACTATTTACCAAATTAATTCAGAGCAAAGCTACGAAACTATAACAAATCAAGTTAATTATAACGAATTTTTTAAAAATTATATTAATAAATTTGATGAATTAGATAATTATGCTTATAATTCGGTATTTCCTTATTTTAAAGATAAGAAATATGAATTTACAAGTATACCATTAGTTTTAGGTAAAAAAATGATTGACTGGGTATTTGGACTATGTGAATTTCCTAATAAGGAATTATTTAATTTTTATAGCATTATAAAATCTGAATTTGATTTTGGTGATGATAGTACAATATGTAAACGTTGGGATGCTAATTTTGCATACTTTAATCATAATTTGAATTTAGCATCAAAAAAATATGATGAGTTATTCGATTTTGCAATAAAGACTAATGATTTTCCTGTATGGTATTTAGATGATATATGTATTGATGGAAGAAATATACTTCATCAGTATGAAAATACAATTAATAAGTATACTTTTGATAATAGATATCAACAAAGACTTGATAAGAATAAGCATAAACTTTCATATCCTGATATAGACAGAATCAGGTCAGAAATATTTAATGATTTATCTAAAACGATATTTGACAATAAAACTAAATCAAAACATACAGTTATTTATGGAATCGGATTAGAAAATTGCTTCAAACAAATACAGCAACTTTTATATTTAACAGTTTTTTATGGATCAATAACACACATGAGGCTTATTAGAGAGTTAATATCTAATATAATGTATATGTATGCTGAAACATTTGAAAACGAAGATTTTTATAAATTAACGTTAAAGATGTTATTCCTAAGTGGTGAATTTAAAAAATACAGGAATTTGTATAATAAGATTAAATTAAAATATTGTTTTGTAAATAGTGAGGAATTTATAAATAGTTTAATCGAAGTTCGAAAATCTTTGTTTAAATTTGAATTAGACAAAAATAATATATTTTTGTACGACATATATGGGCGATATATTAATGATTTGTTATTTGATGAGTTAACAGCTGATATTTATTCGATTATTGATATAGATAAGGAATATCAAATAAATATAATTAGTGATGCTTTTAAGGCAATTGGAAATAATATATTAAGAAATAAAAAAATAAGTGAATTATTAGATCTTCTTGCAATATATTTTAAAAAGGAATATTCAAGATTTTATATTGATTTTGGAAAAATAGTAAATGAAATTAGAGTAGAAGAATTATCTGAAAGTGATTTTAATTCTTTTCAATTTATAATAGATTCACTGATAAAAAATAAGGAACATATTAATTTTGACTTTTCAGACTGTATTATAAAAATAAAACAACGAAAACCAAAAATAAAAAAATATGATAAGTTATTTAATAATAATGATAGTACAGAAAATATTTTATACAACGTTGAAATAAGAGATAATGAATTAGAAGCAATTAAAAGTATAGTTAATATTTATAGGCAAAGACATGAAGAAAGAGAAAAGACCCCTGGTGTTTTTGTCAGATATTGGAATGATTATAATATTGGTACAAGTATATTTAGTTCAGAAAGGTATAAAGATGAAAATAAAAACTTTATTTTAAATAAATATCTACCACTAGCTAAAGAGATAATAACTTCAAAAAATGAAATTTTATATGAAAAAATAAGACATATAAGATTGCTAGCACATTTATTGATGGTAGAAGAAGATGAAAAAATTATAAATGATATTTACTTAATGATTCATAGCTCAATTGAAATCCATAATCCACATAAATTGTTTGATTTTGAAAATATTCACCATAAAGATAAAACTGATTTAATTATTAATGTAATGATGTGTGACGTTATTTTGAATAAAATAGAATATGATGAGGTATTAAATAGATATATTGAAATGGCAATAAATAATTATGATAACATTGAAGAAATACTTAATTGTGTTGAGATTATCAATGATTATTTAAAACCAAAAACAAAGTCAATAATTGAGAAACAATATGTATTATTTAATATATGTTATAAAATAGATGATATTGACATTAGAAATAAGACAGTAATTTTAAGTGATATATTTATAGGAGTTGATAAATATCAAGATCAAATTTTAAATATATTAAAGCAACGAATAGAAAATATAACATTTGA
>UMIP01058259.1_pt1 | contig 15410 bp, 10 predicted proteins | sample 1965751 | NCBI WGS metagenome assembly UMIP01 (sample SAMEA4836117, study PRJEB28245) | human gut metagenome | biome: gut microbiome; material: fecal sample | place: Denmark | collected 2008
AAATTATTTTTGCTTTTTTGTGCATTTACTCTTGACAAACGGCTCACATTTACTTATATTGAGTCCTGTAGATGTGTAGATGTTGTTAAGAAATTGTATCATGCGATAAGGTTTTGCTTCAATTGCAGCAGCGTGTCGTTCAGATGTGCGAAATCGAAGTTTTTTTCATCAAGCAAAGCATTGGCTTCGTAATTTAAAGTTGCTGCGTATTTTCAAAGTTGATATCGGTCCAAGAGGAGAAAATTAGGATGGAGTACTCAGTTTTAATGTCTGTGTATGCAAAAGAAGAACCTGTATATCTTGATACAGCCATTCAAAGCATGCTGGATCAAACCGTCAGAACGGACGACTTTGTAATTGTATGCGATGGGCCGCTGACAGCAGAGCTGGATGCGGTTTTGGAACGGCATCTTGCGCAAAATCCTGCCGTACTTCATCTTGTCCGCCTTCCGCAGAATATTGGCACCGGGGCAGCATTGAATATCGGCCTTACTCATTGCAAAAATGAATTGATCGCAAAAATGGACTCGGATGATATCTCCGTCTTGGACCGGTGCGAACGGCAGCTGAAGGAGTTTGCTGAAGATGACAGGCTGACGGTAGTCGGCGGAAACATTCTTGAATTCACGGAGGACCCGGCAAAGCCTGTCAGCCGGAGACTTGTTCCCTGCGATAATGAGGGAATACAAAAATACGCAAGGAGACGGCAGCCGTTTAATAATATGACGGTCATGTACAAGAGGAGCGCTGTTCTGAAAGTCGGTGGCTATAAGGCGATGACCCGCAGCGAAGACTATGATCTGTATGTCAGGATCCTGCACGAGGGCTACTACTGCAAAAATATCAACGACGACTTGGTGTTTGCAAGGATCAAGGAAAACGCGGCAGACAGAAGGACTTCACATGCAACCTACCGGGGATTTATAAAAACAAGATGGAGCGCGCTTCGATCAGGCTTCTCGTCACCGTGGGATTTCCTGGTTGCCTGCGGCGCACAGACGGTCGTTTTCTTATCTCCGGCATTCCTTCAGAAGTTGATTTACAGGAAAATCCTGCACAAGCCCGTCGGAGACTCTGTCGAGACACGTATATTGCAGCAGGCGGAAATGGAACAGCATGCTACAGGAGGCTGACAGCAATATACTTTTGGGGAGATGCCTCGATCCAAATATATATAAACCAGATTCACACAATCATCAACGAACACCGCTTGCGCGGCGGCATGACCGAAGGCGCAGCGGATTTTCTGAGCCACGGCGGAGAGGAGATCAATGGCAGTTCAACTTGAGAAGATGACTGTGCACCAGGAACTTCTGCTTGAAATGCTGAAGGATTTCGATGCAGTATGCAGAAGGCATCATATTTCATATCAGCTATTTGCGGGAACTGCTTTGGGCGCTGTACGCCACCACGGGTTTATTCCGTGGGACGACGATATTGATGTTATTTTGATCCGCAGTGAGTATCAGCGCTTTTTTGACGAGGCCGCTGGTGACTTTGACCCGGAAATTTATTATGTACAGCAGGAGCACGGCGCGCATTGGCCGATGCCCTTTTCCAAGCTACGGCGGAACAACACCACCTGTATAGAAAAATATCACTCGCGGGATCCGCAAATGCATCAGGGCGTTTACATAGATATTTTTCCCTGCGATAATCTGTCCGGTCACCCGGCCGCAGGATGGCTGCAGTTTGCCGCATCAAGGGCGATCTTCGCGAAGGCGCTCTATGCGCGGGGCTATGAGACGGACAGTATTGCGAAAAAGCTGTTCATGCAGTTCTGCCGGTTGCTTCCCAGAGGCCCTCTTGAAGAATTCTGCGTGTGCAGAAGCGGCTCCGGATCGGGTATGGTACAGGCCTTTCTGGCTGGCGGCAGAAAATATAAAAAGAACATTTTCCCTCGTGCCTGGATCGAAGATACGGTCTATATGCGCTTTGAGGACGCCGATTTCCCCATATCGTCGCACTACGATGCACTCCTGACGCAGCTATATGGTGATTGGCATACGCCTTCTCCGCCGGCTGAGCGTAAGTGCAAAGAACATGTCGCTATTCTCGATCTGGAGCGTCCCCATACGGAGTATCTGGAGATACAGCAAACCATGCGGATCGAAGATCATACGAGAAGTATTCGCTGATATAAAATCAGGGTACATAGCTGGGGTTCGCGGTCCATTTCCTGCCGTCCGGTGAACTTCAGCGCGCTCTGTTTGAACAAGTGTATGCTTGCAGTCTGCAATGAGCATATAAATCACACAAAAAGGAAGGGAAAACATGCAACACAGGAAACGAACCAAAGTGACTGCAGCGCTGCTGGCGCTCTGCATGCTGGTATCGCTGCTCCCAGTGACGGCTTTCGGCCTGGATCCGCAGAGCGCGGAGCTTGGCAAGGGAAGCACCATTGACGGCACGGGATATCATGTCACGTCGGTAAAAAACTACTCCATTGCACCCGACATTTCCGAGCGAGTTATTATCACCAATAACGATGCGGGTAATTCCCAGACGGTGGCCAACGTCATGGAGGTCAGCACCGCCGGAGGCCGGGCCAAGATCGTGGCCGGTTACGGCAACCGCAACCCCAAGGAGCAGGGCTGGACCCTGAAAACCACCACGGACCAGGCCCATGTCTATGAAAAAGAGTCCGGCCTGAACGTGGTGGGCGGCGTCAACGCCTCCTGGTTCAACATCAACACCGGCGAGCCCTCCGGCTATCTGGTGATGAACGGCGTGGTGCACCACGACAGCTCCAGCCGCGCGTTCATCGCCGCCTTTGACGACGGCTCCGTGAACGTGTTCCGGGAGGGCACCACCCTGGCCCAGGCCGAGGCAGATCAGAGCGCCAGACAGGGCAAGACCGTGAAGATCCTGGAGGCCGTGGACGCCCTGGTGGCCATGGTCTGGGACGGTAAGGTGGTCATCACCGAGTCCGGCAACAGCGGCTACTATCCCCGCACCTGTGTGGGCATCAAGGCCGACGGCACCGTGGTGCTGTTCCAGGCCGACGGCACCATGGCCCCCCGTTCCGTGGGCTATACCGCGGCCGAGGAGGCCCGGATGATGGTGGCCCTGGGCTGCGTGGCGGCCATCCAGCTGGACGAGGGCGGCTCCTCCACCTACATCTCCCAGCGGGAGGGTGAGCAGGATGTGACCATGCGCAACACCCCTGCCGGCGGCAGCGAGCGCGTGGTGTCCGGCACCATCCTGGTGGTGTCCACCGTGGCGGCCTCCGGCGAGTTTGACCACGCCGCCGTCACCCCCGACGACGAGTACTATACCCCCGGCTCCTCCGTCACCCTGACGGCGGAGGCCATGGATTTCTCCGGCGCTGCCGCCAAGGCCCTGCCGGAGGATGCGGTTTTCACCGTCAGCGACGCGTCCATGGGCACGGTGACCGCCACCGACCTGTCCGGCAGCAGCGCCAGCGCCGTGTTCACCTCCTCCGGCAAGACCGGGGATGTGACGGTGAACCTGGTCAGCGGCGGTCAGACGGTGGGCTCCGCCGTGCTGCACATCCAGAACCCGGACAAGCTGGCCTTTGCCTCTGACGAGGTGAACCTGAACTATAAGGACGTCAGCGATCTGGGCTTCAAGGCCACCTATCAGACGGAGGCGGTCCATCTGTAGGATAACGATATCCAGTGGAGCATCTCCGACCCCGGCGCCGGAAGCTTCAGCGGCAACCGGTTCACCGTTACCGACAATGTGAAGTATTCCGGCAGTCCCACCGTCACCGCCGTGCGGGGCGACCTGACGGCCTCCGTCACCGTGAACATCGGCATGGAGCCCACCATGATTATTGACGGCGGCGACGAGGACCCCTGGGATTACTCCACCATCGGCACCACCGTGGAGAGCTTCAGCGGCCTGGCCGCCAACGCCGTGGCCACCTATCACTACGCGGGACGCGGCGGCGTGGTGAAGGGCTCCGTGGTGTCCGACACCGACGAGGCCTATGCCGATATCGTCCGCTTCGGCCACAACGCCGTGAAGCTGGAGTATGACTGGACGAATATCAACGGCACCGACGGCGCCTGCCTGGGTCTGGGCGACAACCTGGCCATCGACGGCACCCCCACCGCTCTGGGCGTGTGGGTCTACATCCCCGAGGGCGTTCCCGTCCCCTGGCTCCGGGCCCAGATTGCCACCAGTACTGATGGCGGCAACAGCTGGACCAACGCCTATATCAACTTCAGCAACGGCAGCGCCGGCGCCGGTGAGGGGCTGAAGTCCGGCTGGCAGTATCTGGAGGCTGACCTGACCTCCTATGCCGGCGCAAAGATCCGGGTCAACAGCGGCATGCTGTTCCGGGCCATGGTCACCACCGGCGGCATCGGCTGGTATACCACCGACGGGGTGAAGCTGGACAAGAGCGAGCTGAAGGGCTATATCCTGCTGGACAACCTGTGCGTGGTGTACGGCGCCAACAACCAGGATGTCACCGCCCCGGTGGTGAGCTCCATCCAGCTGGTCAACGATGACGGCACCAAGACGGAGCTGGAGGACGGCGCGGTCCTGAATTCCGGCAATCTCCGCTTCTTCGTCACCTATGACGACAGTGAGGAGACCGACCCCTACGCCACCGGCGTGGAGTCCGCCTATTTCTATTTCGACGGCACCTACCGGGGCACGTATGACCGGGACAACCTGGGCAGCACCTCCGGCCTGATGCACTTCGGCAACGGCCTGCACTCCATCACCTTCTATCTGAAGGACGGCTACGGCAACGTCACCCGGGAGACCCGGTACTTTACCGTGGACGCGGAGCAGACGGACGTGCCCAGCGTGTCCCTGGAGCTTCAGGGCCAGCCCACTGTGGGCAAGACCTGGGAGCTGGCGCTGAGCAGCAGCGACCCGGCGTCCATCACCTCCCTGAGCGCCAATGTCTCCGTTTCCCGCAGCTATCCCGTCACCGGTGTGACCTTCCCGGAGGGCGTCACCGGCACCTGGTCCTATGACGCGGGCGTTGTGTCCGTGAGCATCACCGCCGTGGACCACCAGGTGTTTACCGCCGGTGCTCTGGCCGTGATCTCCGTCAGCATCCCCACCTCCGTCACCGAGGGCAGCAGCGTCAACGTGCAGGTCACCAAGGGGTCTTACGGCTGCAAGCAGACGGAGGGCCTGGACATCAGCGACCTGAACCAGTACGCCACCGGCTTCACCACCCCCGTGACGAACCGCCCCATTGAGGCCATGTACCGCATCCAGGCGGATACCGCCGTGGTGGGCAGCGCAGCCGCCGCCTCCGTCACCGTGATCCGGGACGGCAAAGCGGCCGCCGGCGTCAGCGTGTACGCCAACGATGTGCTGCTGGGCGTTACCGATGAAAACGGCCGGATCGACATCTCCAGCCTGACGGCCGCCCAGGGCAGCGTGAACCTGCGGGCCGCCGACGCGGAGGGCAACTGCTCCTATCAGATCACCCTGTACAGCTATGACGCTGTGGGGGATGAAACCGGCGCTCCCTATTATGTGATCTATAACCTGTCCCAGAGCGCCGACGGCAAGACCGTCACCTGGATGAGCAATCCCGTCCACAGCGCCGCCCGGGCCGTGGCCCGGATCTCAGCCAGCGCCGACATGACCGGCGCTGCGGAGGTGGAGGGCGAAAGCCGCCTGATCTCCTACTCCTCCAGCAAGCAGATCAACCGCGTCAACGCGGTGTCCCTGACGGGCCTTGAGGCCGGGGCCACCTACTATTACCAGGTGGGCGACGGCTCCGTCTGGTCGGAGGTCCGCAGCTTCACCGTGCCCGCCGCCGAAAAGCAGACCCGGTTCTTCCTGCTGGCCGATATCCAGGAGGAGGCCGCCCTGGAGGGCATGGAACGCATCGCCAATCATCTGGCCGGGCAGTATCCCTTCGGCGTCCAGCTGGGCGACGCGGTGGACAACGTCCGCTACTATAACCAGTGGGAGGACGCCCTGTCCCTGTTCACTCTGGACGGCATCCGCAACACGGATATGATCCACGTGATCGGCAACCACGAGGCTGATGACGGCGGCAATAACGCCATCGCCGCCAAGAGCGTGTTCGGCGTGCCCGCCGCCTGGTACTCCGTGGAGCGCGGCGACGTGTATATTGCCGTGCTGAACCACACCTCCGACAAGGATACCCTTCAGCAGTTCACCCAGTGGCTGGTGGAGGATGCGGCCAAGAGCACCTGCACCTGGAAGGTGCTGGTGACCCATGTGCCCGCTTACTACACCAACCCCACCGGCGGCGGCGAAACCTATGTGCAGTATCTGCCCGCTGCCTGCGATGCAGCCGGCATCGACTTCTACTTCTCCGGCAATGACCACAGCTATGCCCGCACCGCCCCCATGACCGGCGGTCAGGTGGACGAAAACGGCACGGTGTACTACATCTGCGGCTCCACCGGCGGCAAGTCCTATTCCATCGTGAACAATCCCGACTTCCACTTTGACGTGGCCACCCTGGACTTCGACAGCGTCTATGTGGACGTCACCGCCGACCGCTTCCAGGCCACCGTCACCGCCTATAACGTGGCCACCGACGGCACCCAGACGGTGCTGGATCAGTTCACCAAGCGCACGGCTCCCGTCTGTGCAGACGACGAGCACTCTTATGTGTATGACCGGACCACCGGCGAATTGGAATGCTCCGTCTGCGGCCACACGGAGAATGCAGCTCAGCTGCAGTATAACGGATGGGCCACTGATAAGGACAGCGGCCGGAAGATGTTCTTCTCCGCCGGGCAGCCGGTTACGGGTTATGTGAAGCTTTCCGATCAGTTCTATCTGTTTGATGAGACCGGCCTGGCCTATGAGGGCAATTATGACCTCTGCGGTGAATCCTGCTTCTTTGAGTCCGGCAAGTACGTCAGCAGCTCCAACGCCGATGTGCTCAATGCGGGCAAGCTTGGCGATGACATTGCTTATGTCATCTATAAGGATGGCAGGATGGTCCTTGATGGCACGGGCAGGACCTATGACTTCCAAAGCAATGGTATGCGTCCCTACATCCACTATATTCAGCAGATCAGGTCCATTCGGATCGGGAGCGGCATCCAATACGTCGGTACATATTTGTTTGCATTTACAAATGTGACCTCCGTTGAGTTTGCTCCTGACGGAGCACTGAGCTACATTGGCCCCGCCGCTTTTTATCAGTGCTATTACCTCCAATCCATCGAGATCCCCAGCAGCGTGAGGCACATCGGCAACAATACGTTTGCCGGCTGCCCGGTCCTGAGCAAGGTCGTTATCCCCAGCGAGACAACCGCCATGCACTACAATACTTTCCGCAACAGTGCGAAGGCAACGCTCTATGTAGTGGAGGGCAGTTACGCACAAAACTATGCCATCAATTACAATATTCCCTATGTGCTGACCAGCACACCGATCAGCGGCGGAATCGTAACTGTAAATGGTGTCCTGTACTACTACAAGGGCGGCCATCCCTACTATGCGGGTCTGTTCCAGCTTGACGGCAACTACTATTATGCCCGCTCCAGCGGCCAGCTGGTGGTTGACCGTACCTATTGGATCACCAAGACCAACGACCTTCTGCCTGCTGCGAACTACCAGTTTGATGCCGACGGCAAGATGCTGAACGCTCCGACCCCCGATCCCAAGCCGGACCCCGATCCCAAGCCGGATCCTGATCCCAAGCCGGATCCTGATCCCGAGCCGGACCCCGATGCTCTGAGTATCGTCAGCGAAAACGGCGTGCTGTACTGCTATCAGCATGGCAGCCGCTATTATGCGGGTCTGTTCCAGCTTGACGGCAACTACTATTACGCCCGCTCCAGCGGCCAGCTGGTGGTTGACCGCGTCTATTGGATCACCAAGACCAACGACCTTCTGCCTGCCGCGAACTATCAGTTTGATACCAGCGGCAAAATGCTGAACGCTCCGACCCCCGATCCCAAACCGGACCCCGATCCCAAGCCGGATCCCGATGCTCTGAGTATCGTCAGCGAAAACGGCGTGCTGTACTGCTATCAGCATGGCAGCCGCTATTATGCGGGTCTGTTCCAGCTTGACGGCAACTACTATTACGCCCGCTCCAACGGTCAGCTGGTGGTTGACCGCATCTATTGGATCACCAAGACCAACGACCTTCTGCCTGCCGCGAACTATCAGTTTGATGCCAGCGGTAAAATGGTCGGCAGATAACGCATATCCAAAATAAATTTCGGGCTGGCTGGGAATCTTTTTCCCGGCCAGCCCGAAAATGAAAGAGAACATTACGATGAATGTTGAAACACTGGTTGTAACGACTGGCCAAAGTGATAACCACCTCCCCCAGCAGATGCATATTCAGACAGATGCCCTCATCGGGAATCAATGCGGCAAAGACAGTCTGTCAGAGCATGTCTATCTCGGCCACAAAATCCGCTATATCAACACCTCTACCCATGGTGTCGGGATCAATCGAAACGAAGTCTTAATGCGCGCTACAGGGGACATCTGTGTTTTAGCAGATGATGACATGGTTTTTCTGGACGGATACGAGAAAACGATCTGTACCTGGTTCCAGAAGCTCCCCCAGGCAGACATCCTGCTTCTGAATCTGGAGGGCGGTAAGGCTCGGCACCGCAACACAAAGGTGACGCGGATCACCACTATGAATTACGGAAAATACGGTGCCGCCCGTATAGCATTCCGCCGCGAGGCGGTGCACTTCAGCGGCGTGATGTTCCATACCATGTTCGGCGGCGGCTGCCGATACAGCTGCGGCGAAGATACCCTTTTTCTGCGGGACTGTCTGCGTAAAGGTCTCCGTATCTATGGCATTCCGGCATCGATCGCGCAGATTGATGACAGCAGTTCATCTTGGTTTCAAGGCTATTCCGACAAATATTTTCAGGATAAAGGGATTCTCTATTATGCGCTGGATGGTAAGTGGGGACGTCTGCACGCGTGGATCCATTGCTTCCGTCACCGGCACAGGTATCATGAGTATGGTTGGAAAAACGCTGTTAAGCAAATGGTGAAAGGAATGGGTACGGTCAAGTGATACACAAACCTGTTTTTTCGATCATCGTTCCGGTTTATAATGTGGAAAATTATCTGAACGCTTGCGTTCAGTCTCTTATAAATCAAACTTTTTCTGATATTGAGATCATATTAGTTGATGATGGCAGCCCGGATAACTGCCCCGCTATGTGTGATACATATGCCGCCGCAGATTCCCGCGTGCATGTCGTTCATCAGCCGAACAGCGGACTATCTGTCGCGCGAAATACGGGGCTCGCACATGCTGCCGGGTCCTATGTTCTCTTTGTTGACTCAGACGACATTATCAACCTCGACACATGTCAGCGCCTGCTCCCCTTCGTCGATAAAAGCGCAGATATCATCATCGGCGACGGGATCAGCGTTGGTTCCAGGAAAAAGCTCTCCCATGGATATACCGCAGCCTGTGTCCGCGGGGATATGTACCTGAAGCTGGCGCTGCATGAAGGCTCTATGCCTATGGCGGCGGTACTGTATATTTACCGGCGTGAATTTCTGCAGGAGAACCGGCTTGTTTTCAAGCCGGGAATTCTCCATGAAGACGAACAGTTTACGCCCCGTGCATTTCTATCTGCCGAAAGGGTAATTGAAAGTGGTATTTGCTTTTACCACTATATCACCAGAGATGACTCCATCACCACGCAGCAGGACTTGCGCAAAAATGCCGCCGATTTGTATGACAGCATTTTGGAGCTAACCGATTTGTATAAACAACTTGCAGATCAAAAGCTGAAAAATCGCCTGCTGGATTCGCTTGTAACAAAATACCTGAGCCTGTTTCAGGCCGGCAGACTCCAGCAATATGGGAAAGCTTATATTCACAAGCGCTTCGTACTATGCAATGCCAGGCGTCCAAAGACCGTTTGCAAAGCGTTGTTATTTGCCATAAGTCCCCCATTATACTGGCACGTGAATAACTGGGTAAAACAAAGGAGGGCGTAGTATGGAAGTGCCGCATCAAATTCCTAAAAACATCCATTATTGTTGGTTTGGTAAGACTTCCTTGCCGGAGGATGCGCAGCGCTGCATTGCCAGTTGGAAAAAGTTTTGCCCTGATTATGAGATTGTGGAATGGAATGAAACGAAGATCAATCTTTCCGCCCTGCCTCTCTATGTCCAACAGGCATATGCAGCACAAAAGTGGGCATTTGTTGCAGACTATGTACGCCTTTATGCTCTGATCAGGTATGGCGGAGTCTATATGGATACGGATGTAGAGCTTGTTGCCCCTCTGGATCGTTTTATGAACCAGGCAGCTTTTGCAGGGCTTGAGGATGCCTCGCATGTTGCAACATGTGTCATGGCCTGTGAGCCGGAATTCCCTCTTTTTAAAGAATTTCTGCTGCAGTACAGCAATATGCAGTTTTTGAATCCGGACGGAACGTTGAACACGACCACGAATGTATCTCGCCTGACAGATATCTGTCTCGAACGGGGGATGCTCCAGAATGGTCAATGTCAGTCTGTTGCAGGACTTACGATTTACCCTGCGGATTACTTTTGCCCTTTGGCATTGGATACCGGCCTTTTAAAACAGACAGAAAACACGGTCGCCATTCATTGGTTCGCAGGAAGCTGGTGGAGCAGCGAGGAAAAATACGCATGGAAAATCACCCGTCGCCTGCATCGCATCCTTCCTGTAAAAACGGCCAAACGGCTGGGCAAAGCGATCGCAATTGCACGATATCGCGGATGGAGTTCTCTTGCAGAAACTTTTTCCGATTTTTGCAGAAAGCAGAGGAAGCATGAATAATAAACTCGAAAAAAGCAAGAAACTGATCCAAAACGTCTTTCTCTTTTTTTTAGCAAGCTTTATCCCAAAAACCATCTCATTTTTCATGGTTCCGCTGTATACAGAGTGCCTGTCCACCCTGGAATACGGAACGATAGATCTGATCACGACAACCGTTCAGCTGCTTCTTCCTATATTGACTCTGCAAGTTCAGGATGCCATTCTGCGTTTTTCCGTTGCCGGACAAGATGATCCCCGCAAAGTCTTTTCCATTGGCCTGCGTATTGTATCAGCTGGCTTTGTTTTTTTGGCGTCTGCAACATTTTTGCTGACCATGCTGGGAGTTGTGGACCTGAACGGAGCTTACATTGCTTTTTTTCTTGCAAGCTATCTCACCGGTGCGCTGGGCAATGTTGTGAACTATTATTTGAGAGCCCTGGACAAGGTCAAAGAAATCACGATCGCCTCAGTTATTACTTGTCTGATAACTGTGTCATGCAATCTTTTGTTTCTGCTGATCTTCCGTTGGGGTGTAAACGGATATTTACTGGCGAATATTCTCGGGCATGTATTGAGTCTGCTGTATCTGATGCTCGCAGCTCGTCTGGGACGATACATCTCTTTCCGGATAAATGATCCGGAGTTGACCCGCCGGATCATTGTCTTCAGCCTGCCGATGATCGTCAGCGCACTTTCCTGGTGGATCAATAATTCGCTGGATAAGTATATTCTTTCCTTTTTCTGCGGCGTCTCTGCAACCGGGCTTTTGGCTGTGGCCTATAAGGTTCCGACTATTATCTCCACCCTTGGCGCAACCATTTCCAAAGCGTATTCCGTTTCGGTGCTGCAAAATTTCGATCCAACAGATAAGGATGGATTCTTGGGGCAAAGCTATGCGGTCATCAGCTTTTCTATGGTGCTGTGTTCCTCCGCCCTGATGCTGATAAACATTCCGTTATCGCGGCTGCTATTTGCCAAAGAATTCTATGCGGCCTGGCAATTCGTACCTCCTCTGCTTTTATCGGCATTATTTAACTACATGTCGCTTTCCTGTGAAAATATGTGCCTTGCATTGAACCGCACGAGACTGATATCTTCAACGGCGCTGATAGGAGCGGGCATTAATACATTTCTGAACCTCTGCATGATCCCCCTTTTGGGAAGCTATGGCGCAGCGGTCGCCACGGCTATAGGCTTCTTCTGCGTATGGATGATGCGTTATATATGGATCCTGCGGCACATTCAATTGAAGAACGCACGCATAAAGGAACCCCTCAGCTACGGGCTGCTTTGGGGACAGATGTTCGCCGCATACTGGGGAAATCGTCTTTTGCTGCTGCAGATCTGCATTTTCGTCGTACTTATTTTCTTATATTGGCGCGAGTTTAGTCAAATGCTGCACGTCATTCTGAAAAGAATATCTTCACTACATTGTAAGGGGACACTGTGATGCTGCTATCCTATATTGTTTATTTCGGCTTACTGATAGAGTGCTGGATATTCTCTTATTTTGCCGAGAAGCGAAACCGCAAGCTTCTCATATGGGTAATCATTCTATCCCTTACCATGGCTGCCGGTCTGCGAGCCTATTCGGTAGGTCTTGATACCCCGAGCTATGTTGAGAAGTTTTCGTACATATACAAGGGGATGTTTTCCTATGCCTACGGTCTGGAGGAGTCCTTCAAATACATCTGCTATGGTATTTTGCACGTGATCCCGAATGCATCGTTTTTGCTTGGGCTATTGGCGCTGATTACGCACGCCTGCATTATTTTACGATTTTGGGAGCTGCGCGGGATCGCGTCCTTTCCATGCATGGTCGTATTCTATTATATGTCTTTCTACTTCATGTCCCTCAACGGGATAAGGCAATTTGTCGCTGTGGCAATCGTTTTTTGGGGAACGCGCTATTTGGGGCAGAAAAAGTTCCTGCGCTTTATTTTGTGCATTTGTATCGCCGCATTGTTCCACCAGACTGCAATCGTAGGCTTCCTTCTTCTGCTGCTGAATGCATTTCAGTGGAAGGAATTGCAGCAGAAGCAAAAGCTCCTGTACATTCTTTTCATTCTTTGCGTTCCGTTAATCATTGTCCTGCTTTCAAATAAGATGGCCCAATATAGCCGCTATTTTTCTGATCTTTCCATTAACATAGGGCTGATCGTGCCGGTAAAGCTTGCACTATGGATGTTGTGTATGCTGTTAATGGCGCACAGTGCAATGTATCAGGAATTCCTGTCATCCATCCATGCTTCCGAAAAATTCGACGTGCGCATATCGTACATAATTTATCTTTTTGGGCTTTTGCTCGTCTCATTGGGATACTTCTTCCCGACTTTTATCGAACGCATCAGTTGGTACTTTTATGTTTATGAAGGGGTATTTTATGGGGCCCTATTGAAAAATACGGAACGGGGCACAAAAATTCCAATTTCCTGTGGGATATTTCTCCTTATCGCCTATGGGTTCTGGTACAGTCTATCGCATGATTCTCAAGGAGTGATGCCATATCTGTTTATAATCTAAGCATATATTGACTTTTATATTCTGATATTTGTGTAGAACAAGAGCATGTCTCGCCGGTATTTACCGGTGAGACATACTCTTGTTTATGTATTCGCCTCCGACAACGAGTTTCAAACCGTCTAGTCCACGACCTTTGAGTAACTGAAAGTGTCAGACTTACCCGATTTCCTCATTTACCGTAATGATCGAATGCGAATCGATCCAGTAGCATCCGAACCGCGCAAAGGCCACTGTCTTGCCGGAATAGGCCGGAACCGTGAGGCTGGCAAGATACCCGCCCGACATGGTATTCGTTCCCGTATCCTTCCAATACGGGGCTGCGATTACCGCCTTGTTCGCATCATAAAATGCGATGCGTTGTTCGTTGATAGCGGCCGACCCCTCCTTCAGGTTCATCCCCTCAAATCGTACCTTGTCCCCGGAATGGACCGGGATGAATCCGGTAATGTATGTCGATGCTTGCGGGGACGGGTTGCCAGAGCTGCTCAGCCGGTATCCCTGCTGGTATCCGACGCCGTTGAATACCGCCCCGCCGGCGTCCGTCGAAATGGGGATCTGATTTGTATACGCCGCAGTCGCCACAGCCGTGATAACGACGTTCCCGGTCACGCTTGCAATATGGACGGTGCTGCCGGACACCGCCGTGACCGTGATATCTGTGCCGCCCATGGTGACCGAGATGCTGCCGAGCTTCTTCCCGGCATTGGGGGTAATCGTGACGCTGAGCGCCGCGCCTTCGCTGATTTCCGTCCCCGCAGCATTGCTTGTGCAGTCCGTGAGATGCTGCGTCAGAGTATACTGCGTAACGTAGTCGGAGGCATTCAGCGCGGCTGGCGTTCCGTTTATGGCTGCTGAACGGTATGCGTTCAGCTCGTCGATCGTCAATCCGGCTTTCAATGCCCACTTCACGACATTATCCCGGAGGGAGGACTTTCCGAATGACGCGAAATAATTGGCCAGGCCGGTGTAGTTGGCCGAGGTCCGCTTCTGCGGCGTTCCGGCATCCGAGAGAGAGGAAAAGCCCGAAAGCTCATAGTCCATGTCCACGTGCTTTCTGGAAACGCCAAGCAGCGCAAGCAGGATGAACGACAGGGTCCCCGTTCTGTCCCGCCCCAGTGAGCAGTGATAGATCACCCCGTTCCCGTGGATGACCACATCGAACACCGCCCGCAGAAGTGCGGCCATCTCTGCGTAATGGGATTTCGTCAGGTCAACAAGGTCGCTGTAATAGGCCGACAGGGGATACCGCTTGTAATACACCTCGCTCCCAAACGGGGAGCTTTCCAGGGACGCGTTATCCCGCAGATCAAAGTGGTAGCGGATATTTGCATTTTGGGCGATATTGGCATCTGCGGATTCCGCTGCCCCGGGTGCGGCGCAACGATACATCCGCCCATACCTGACGGTGCCTCCGTCACATGCCCATCCACCGAGGTCCCGGCAGTTTTTCACATAGCCGATAAACTTCATCATGCGAACTGTTCCGGTCGGCTTCACGCGCCCGCTGTCGATTACGTCCCCTCCGCTGCCTTTCACGATGTAGCGGAGGACGTGCCCGGGGACTGCGTTGTAGATCACGGATTCTCCTCCCAGGATATTGTTGAGCTTTCCCCCGATGCCGGTGGTCTCATCCTGCTGGTAACGCGTTCCCCCCTGCATCGTGAGCGCTTTGCCCAGCGGAGCATCCTTGATTCCGCTGGCCCCCGTGTAGCTGTCCAGCACGCTTACGCTGCCGCCGTTGGCGTCCGTATAAGCGGCCTCCGCCGCAGTCAGATAGGCCGCAACCGTGGTGCTCATTTGCGGGTACTCCTCCACGTCAGGCTGTAGCGGGGCGATCGCCAAAACGGCATCGGCCATTTGGGCGACCTTATAGGTGGCCGTGCTGCCGTTTTTGGCTCGGATGGCGTTTGCGATGGCCAGGACGCTGGCCTCCTCATAGAGCTTCTTTGCCATCAGTAGCTCACCTCCGTTCCATCCGGCAGAGCCGCCAGCACATCAGCGACTATCTCCGCCTTGTCCGCTGCCGTCCAGTAGTCCGTGCCTCTGACTGGGGTCTTGCCGGGCGTGCCGGGGTCACCTTTTTCGCCGGGGTCACCCTTTGCGCCTGGGTCACCCTTTGCGCCTGGGTCACCCTTTGCGCCGGGGTCGCCCTTTGCGCCGGGGTCGCCCTTTG
>UMIP01071021.1_pt1 | contig 15404 bp, 7 predicted proteins | sample 1965751 | NCBI WGS metagenome assembly UMIP01 (sample SAMEA4836117, study PRJEB28245) | human gut metagenome | biome: gut microbiome; material: fecal sample | place: Denmark | collected 2008
CTTTCGGCGGGGTGGGGTCCCCCGCCCTACTGATTGTTTAAGGGTGTGCTGCCCATTATAATTTGTTCTGTAGGGAACGGTCTTGACCGTTCCGAGGCCTTGTCCGATTGGTCGTGATGGGATTTTTGGCAGGGCAAGGTGCCTGCGGGCGCAGTGACTGTTCAAAGGCGTTGGATTCGATTGCTTTAGGTTTGCGGCAAGGAACCACCCCTCAGGCCGCTTCGCGTCCAGCTCCCCTCCAGGGGAGCCACCACAATCGTGGGGTCCCCCGCCCTACTGGCCTGGCAAATATTTCACCGAACCTATGCCCACAAATACAAAAATGCCGCAGCAGACTGTTACGTCTGCTGCGGCATTTCTATTTAGGGGTTAATGGGCTGGGTTACAGCTCATTGTTCAGGCTGTGGGATTACTGCAGAACGCCGGTGTTCTTATCAAAGTGATAAGTACGGCCGTCGATGACTGCATCGCCCTTAGCCATGGTGCCATAGATCGGGTCGAAATAGTAACGCTTGTCAGCGCTCCAGCCCTTGATCATGTGGCCCTGTGCATCGTAACGGACCCACTTGCCGGTACCATCGGGCCTATCAGCCCACTGGCCAGCTTCGGATTCCTGATAGACATCCTTGCTGGTGGCTTTCTTGCCCTGGTCAACGGCATCCAGCCAGTACCAAGCGTCGGAAGCCGGGTCATAGATTTCCTTGCCGCGGCCATCCAGGCCCTGGCGAACGCCCTTTTCGTACCAGAAGTCAGCGCCTTTGATGGTCAGCCACTGGCCGTCCAGAGCGATACCGGTGTACTCGTCAAATGCGCAAGGTACACCGTCAATATCGCCTGCGCCCTTAGCCATAGCGCCGGTGATCAGGTCAAAGTAGTAGGTGCCCTTATCGGTCGTCTGCCAGCCCTTGATCATGTGGCCGTTCTCATCGTAACGGACCCACTTGCCGGTGCCATCGGGCTTATCAGCCCACTGGCCGGCGGCGGATTCCTGATAAACGTCCTTGCTGACGGTCATTGCGCCGCCCTGGACAGCATCCAGCCAGTACCAAGCGTCGGAATCGGGATCATAGATCTCTTTGCCGCGGCCGGTGGTACCCTGCTTCACGCCCTTTTCGTACCAGTACTTCTTGCCGTTTTCTTCAACCCAGCCGTTCTTCTCGCCGTACTTGGCGGTGTAGTCCTTGCCGTTGAAGGTGACAGCAGCGGTGGTAACGCCGCTGGTCTGCTTTACAGTTGCATCCACGAACTGTGCGCTTGCGCAGTTCTTATCGGTGCAGGTAAAGACAGCCATTGCGGTAATGGTGGTCTTTTCAGCGGCACCGTGAACGGTGCGTTCCTCGGTTTCGAGAGCCTGAGTTTCTTCGCCGCCGTTGTTGGTGGGTTCAGGGGCCTCCTCCTTCTCGAAGGTCGCTTCAAAATCCACACGGTTGGCCGGCATGGGGATCTCGTATGCGCCATTCTTATCAAGCTGTGCAGTAATCGGGCCGCCACCGGCTCCCTGCATGCAGCGAGCTTCGCTCAGCCGATAGCCATTGGCAGCGGTAAAGGTAGCAACAATCTTAGTCCCCACTGCGGCACGAACAATGCTTTCAGTAGAGTCCTTAACGGTAACCTTAATCGTACCACCTTCGGTCGGTTCCACATTAGTGGTAATGCCATACTCAACGATCGTAAACTGTGGGGTAACAGTTACATTGTCAGCAGGCATTTCAAAGGTGTAGGTTTTGCCTTTCTCGACGGCCTTATACGAAATAACAGTATCCTTGCTGTCTTTAATCGCCAGACCGTTTTCAGCCAGCTTGGTCAGCATAGAATCGTTATCCACCGGCTCAACAGTCAGAGTAACAGTTTCGCCAGCTTTCACGCCAGTGGTCTTGTCAGCCGTCACCTTGCCGTATTCGGTGCTTTTGGTCGTAACGCTGTAGGTTTCAACCTCAACAGCTTCAAATGCAGCGCTAACGGTAACATCAGCGGCAGGCATCGTGAAGGTGTAGGTGTTTTCCTTACCGTCTACTGCCTTAAAGTCGTTAATTTCTTTCTTCGTTCCGCCATCCGTATAAGTAGCTTTCAGGCTGCCGTCCGTGTACTTAAAGTTGGTATTCGGGGTAACGGTAACAGTAACAACATCCTTCGCAGCTGCGGTTTTCGGCTCTACGCCCACAGTGCCGTTTTCAACAGTACCTGCCACAGTAACGTTATACTTCTTAACCTCTTCAAACGCTGCGCTGACAGTTGCATCGCCAGCGGGCATTGCAAAGGTGTAAGTGTTGGCCTTTTCTGTGTCAGGAGTTGCTTTCAGGGTCTGATTGTCGCCGTAAGTAACCACCACACCGTCAGCCGTCAGGGTATAGCCATCCTTCGGGGTAGCCACAACGGTAATGGTAGTGCCCGCAGTGACCTTATTCAGGTCAGCTTCGGGGCTGGTGATCTTCAACGTATCCTTGTTAGCATCGGCCACCTTGACCGCATAGGTCTTAGCGGCTTTGGTAACACTGATGGTCACATCGCCGTCCGGCATGGTGAAGGTGTAAACCGTCTTAGCCTTTTCGGTGGTAGCCTGTTCGGCGGTAGCCTGGGCTGCGGCTTCGTCCTGCGCTGCTTTCTGAACTTCAGTCAGAGCAACATCGGTATCGCCGTTCTTTGCGGTAACGGTAACGATATCGGTGCCTTTCTTTTCTACGGTCAGGGTAACGGTATCGTCCTTGATGTAGGTTTTGCTGGTGGTGCCCAGGGTCAGGGTAACGCCTTCAACTGGATCGGGCAGGGTAACGGTGTGGGGGGTGCTTTCGGTTGCGGTATGGCAATCAGAGCACAGGTACACATTGTTGCCAACGGACTTGGTTTCCAGCTCGTCCAGAGCCCAAGTATGGCCCTTGGGCAGTGCGCCGTCAGCGTACACCTTTTCACCCTTGGTCAGGCCGTACTTGGTGGTGCGGGCCTGGGTGTAAGCGGGGGTATCACACCATGCTTCAACGGAAACATCGGTGGTTGCGCCGCTGCTCAGGTCGCTGACCATGTCGGACATCGGCATGGTTTCAACCAGGTTAGCGCACCACATGAACTCTTCGTTCTTGTTCTTCTCGTCAGAGCTGCCCATGTTCTGGTTGTAACTCGGGTTGTAGTTCCAGGACTCGTTCTTGTAGCTCTTACGGTTTGCATAAGAAGTGCCGGAGACATCGGTCTTGACTTCTGCCTTGCCGTCCACCAGTTCCTTATAGGTGTTGGACAGGTTGGTGCCGACAGAAACGATCAGCTGATCCTTGGTGGTGTTGATGCCGGTGATCACAGTCTGGCCCTGCTGGGTGGTGGTAGCAAAGCTGTAGCTGTCACGCAGGGTCAGGCCCGCCAGAGGATGGTTCTTGAAGGTGCCCAGATACTTCACACTGCTGGTATCTTGGGCGCTATCCATGATAACCATGCTCATGCCGGGAAAGTGGGTATCGGGAACCATGTTGCCGTCCTTATCCTTGGTCAGCTTAATGCCGCCATAGACGGTGTTGTATTCCTTCACTTCTTCCACTGCGCCGGTGGTCGGGTCCATACGGTAGATGGCGTTGTTGACGTTGAAGTACAGCTTGCCATCATACAGTGCGGTAGAGTGTACCAGTGCGGGGTAAATCCGCTTTGCAGCAGCGTCTGCCAGGCACTCGGTGTTCAGGTTGTTTTCAACCTTGGTATGCTTATCTGTTGCACTGGTATCGATCTTATAGATGGTGCCAGCTTCGGCCAGAACCTCGGCATTGCTGTCGTCATCATTGAAGTTGCTGCTGGTTTTCTTCAGATCGTTGTAGTACATCAGGATGATATCAAACGGGTCATCCGTCTTGGTAAAGCTGCTCATGCTGAAGCCGCCGGGTCTGCTGCTGGAATCCTCTTTGCGGATATAGTAGTTCGCATTACGCGGACGTGCTTCCAGAGTATCGGGGCCCTGGCTCTGCATCTTCTTCATGAACTGCTGCATCTGGGAGTTGTTACCAGAGCTGCCGGAACCAGAGCTGCCGCTGTTGCCGTTCTCGGCCTGCTGGCGGCGCATGTTGTTATACAGGTTCTGGTTGGTCGTGGTATCAACGTAATAGAAGTAATCATTGTCGAAGTAGATGGGGCTGCAGATAGAGGTGAACCAGGTATCCTCGTAGCAGGTATCGGTGTAACGGGTCTCGTTCTTGTTTTCCGTCTTGGTGTAAGAGTAATGCGGCTTGCCGTTGTTCAGCACAACCTGGCCGTCTTTCATATCGGGGGTGCTGTTCTTGGTGTAGGTGTAGCCATCGTACAGCGAGTCAATGTAATCATAGTACTTGCTGTAACGGCCTTCCAGACCGGAGGGAGAAACCAGGAAGTTGACATGGCGCAGGTCGCCTGCGTTCTCAACGCGGGTCTGGGCCATGCACTCGGTGTTCACGTCATCATAGCAGACATCAACATAGTACCAGTTCTTGTTGGCTTCGCCGGTGGTCATCGTAGCAGAGTTGCTGTCGCCCTGCAGCTTGTTGACCTTGACTGCGTTGAAGTAGTGGACGTTGTTGAACATGCCGCCGCCGAACGCATTACCGGCAACACTGGTATCAGAAGTATTGCAGTAATACAGGATCTGGGCAAAGTCAACAACAGCGTTATCGCCTACTTCATCGGGGGTCTTCCAGCTGCCGTCATCATTCTTATAGATGCTCTTGTTGTCAGGCAAATTCTGGACCATGTAGTTAAATGCAGCTGCATAGCCCAGGCAGATGCAGCCATACTCAACGCCCTTAGCGCCGATCTCGCCGCCCAGCAGGGCACCGAAAGCAGTCGTCTGGATGGGGTCGTTGTTGCCGCCGCCGGTGATATCGCCCATGGAGCCCATATCGAATTCTGCAACCTGGGAGATCCAGTCGTGCAGGATCAGCAGCTTGGTAACATAGTCAGCGCTGTCACCCAGCTTGGCAACCTGTGCCAGGCCTGCATCACGGATGGCTTTCAGAGCTTCGCCATAGTTCATGACATAAGACATGAATGCCTGCGGCAGCATGTTCAGCATGAATGCCATGGTGGTCGGCGGGACATCATCGTTCGGGTCAATGCTGCACAATACCTTGATTGCGCCCATGGTGCCGGTGATGCTGCCATCCTCGCCCTGCTTCTGAACGCCCTTGGAGGTCCAGAACGGGGCAACCACGCCGAAGTACTCTGCTTCGTCCTGGTTGAACTGCGACAGCTGGAAGTAGTAGTAGTTCATCTGCGCAGTCGAGACATCGTAAGTATTGGTGACCTGGTTGCCCTGGTCGTCCACATACACGGCAGTCTTCTGGCTGTCGTACAGCAGCAGGCTGTTCTTGCCCTTGTTGTCGCCGCTCTGATAGGTGAAGTTCACCTTGCTTGCGTCAACCGGGTTGTTCTGCATATCGTACCAGTTGCCGTCCTTCATTGCGGACACCAGGGTAACGCCGGTGCCGCCGGAGGTGGTATCCAGGGTCGGGGTGCCGCCCACGTTGATGTAGACGGAATTGTCATTCTGGTCTACCACAACGCTGACCGGCATGGTCATTACCGGCTGGGTTTTGATTTCTTCGCCGCAGACAGCGCACTTGAAGGTGACGCTGGTGCATTCCCAGTCAATGGTAACGGGAGCGCCGGCAGAAATTTTGCCGGTTTCGCTGTCATAGAACAGCTGGGCGTTGCTGTAGTCATCGGCCAGCTTGCCCTCGACCTTCTTCATTTCCCAGTTGAAGGTAGCAACAAAGTTGCCATCTGCATCCTTGGGCACGGCATGGTTCTGGCAGGGCAGGGCGGCAATGTCGTCGGTGCGGGTGGTGGGTTCCTTGTATTCCTTCTTAACCGGGCTCTTGTCAGCGGGCACGCTGGCAGAGTAAACGGTCTTGCCGGCAGCGCCGGGCTTTGCCTCGGTGGTATCCTTGGTTACGGTGCCTTCTACCTTCTGGTAGGCATCGTCCTTTTCACAGGTATACACAGCGGTGTAAGCCCAGCCGTCATCGGTCTTGGTCCAGTAACCATCGGGGGTTTCCTTCCAGGTATGGGTGTGGCCATCCTCCGGGTTGGTGTCATTCCAGTACCATTTCGGCTCGCCATAGGTATGGCCGTCTGCAGCGGCGCTGGCAGCAAAGGTATCGGAGTTTTCAGCAACGTAAGCCTGTGCGTAGCTGTCAGCCTGCTGCGCAATCACTTCATCATCGCTGTTGGTCATGGACTCCATCGCAGAGGTCATGCCGGAGCTGCCGGTAAAGGTAACGGCGGTCACAACGCCTGCGGCGTTCGTCTCATAGCCCAGGTCGGTAACGGCGCTGGACAGATGATACGTTTTGATGGTGGCAGCCATCACCGATGCCATCTCGTCCTTGTTCAGGCCATAGGCTTCGGTGTTGATCTTGCCGGCTGCGGCGTTGGCGTACATGGCATCGGCCAATGCATTTTCCAACGCTGCAAGGCTCATGCCCGCCTTGCTCTGTGCAGTCGCTTCCAGCTTGGCATCGTTCTGCTCCAGTTCATGCACTTCGCCCTGGGCAGCCAGCGTTTGGGCTGTCTGCTTGATCAGGTCTGCGGTGCTGGTGAACTTGGGCAGGGACTGCACAGCGCTGGCCGCGCTTGCTGCGCTAGCTGCAACAGACTGCGCTACCGAAGAATCAATCTTGGTAGTTTCGGCTGCTGCGGGAAGCGCCACGCTTTGGGCAACCATGGCTGCTGCCAGCACGGATGCACCAAAACGCTGAAGGTTTTTCTTCATAGTTTTATCCTCCCTTAAGTGTTACTACTTTCCCCTTTTGTGTGAAAAGTGGTACGGCAGATGTGCGGCACTTTGCAGGTGTTGATTGCAAAACGCCTGGTTGTGCTCCCCTCGGTCTGGCGATCCCTTGCCGGGCTGCGGCCTGCTTTTGGGGCTTTTGGCCCCGGCACAGCGGCTGACAAAACGTTGTACCGGCTGCATGCCTTGATCCCGCAAATGATAACCATTCCGACACATCTAGGTATATACATTATATCACAGTTGCCAGAATTTGCATAGTTAATTAGAGCGGTTTCTAGGTAAATTTTTGTCCTTGAATCAACTGAAACCTGTTTTTCGCACATTATTTGCGCTGCGGTGCGGTGACCCTTTGGCGGTATTTATTAACATTTTTGAATGGTTTATTCCTGATTTTATCAAATGATTAAACATTTACCCTGATAATGTTCTTTGCAATCTCTTAATCCAATCACCCGGTATTGTGACCGCGCATTTTTTGCCATTTCGGTTTGGCTTGTTGAGAGATTTGGCAGAGATTGGAGGAAACTTGAAGGGAAAATTGGAGGTTGAGAATTGCCCATTATAAATTGTACTGTAAAGAGCGTTCCTGACCGTTCCGAAAACTTAGGGATAGATCAACCCTTGCCCCTTAACCGCGACCTGAAATACACCTTCCCAAGGTAGGGCGGTGTGAGTACCCCCTCCTGCTCCACTTTTTCAAAGTTCCGAATGGTGTCCTCTCCCCTATCTACAATTCCTGATGTTTTCATGATGCCTTCCTTGGTCTTCCACACCCGGCCTTTGCCCCCTCCCCGCCCCATAAGTCGTACACAACAAAAAGGCCCCTGCCTTAACAGCAGGAGCCTCGAAAGCTATATCACAAGCCGAAAATTACTTCTCAATCTTGGAAACAACGCCGGAACCAACAGTGTGGCCGCCTTCGCGGATAGCGAAACGCATGCCTTCTTCCATGGCAACCGGGGTGATCAGCTCAACGTGCATATCAACGTTGTCGCCGGGCATGCACATCTCAGTGCCTTCGGGCAGGGTGATGATGCCGGTAACGTCGGTGGTACGGAAGTAGAACTGAGGACGATAGTTGTTGAAGAACGGGGTATGACGGCCGCCTTCTTCCTTCTTCAGGACGTAAACATGGCCATCGAAAGTGGTGTGGGGATGAACAGAGCCGGGAACAGCCAGAACCTGGCCACGCTCGATCTGGTCACGGTCAATACCACGCAGCAGAGCGCCGATGTTGTCGCCAGCCTGAGCGAACTCGAGGCTCTTGCGGAACATTTCCAGACCAGTGATGGTGGTGGTCAGCTTCTCTTCCTTCAGACCAACGATTTCCATCTGATCGCCGACATGAGCAGTACCACGCTCAACACGACCGGTAGCAACAGTGCCACGGCCGGAGATGGTCATAACGTCCTCAACGGGCATCAGGAACGGCTTATCAGCAGCACGGTCCGGAGTCGGGATGTAGTTGTCAACAGCGTCCATCAGCTCCCAAATGCACTTGTATTCCGGAGCATCGGGATCCTTGGAAGTGCTCTCCAGAGCCTTCAGAGCGGAACCACGGATGATCGGGGTGTTGTCGCCATCGAAATCCTGGCTGTCCAGCAGTTCGCGGACTTCCATTTCGACCAGGTCGAGCAGTTCTTCGTCGTCAACCATATCGCACTTGTTCAGGAACACAACGATCTTGGGCACGCCAACCTGACGAGCCAGCAGGATGTGCTCACGGGTCTGCGGCATCGGGCCATCGGTTGCAGCAACAACCAGCATAGCGCCGTCCATCTGAGCAGCACCGGTGATCATGTTCTTGATGTAGTCAGCATGGCCCGGGCAGTCAACGTGGGCATAGTGACGCTTCGCGGTGTGGTACTCAACGTGAGCGGTATTGATCGTGATACCACGAGCCTTCTCTTCAGGAGCCTTATCGATGCTGGAGTAATCCATGAAATCGGCATCGCCCTTCAGAGCCAGAACCTTGGTGATAGCGGCAGTCAGAGTGGTCTTGCCGTGGTCAACGTGACCGATGGTACCGATGTTGACATGCTCCAAAGAGCGGTCAAATTTTTCCTTTTCAGCCATTGGAAGTATCCTCCTTTAATTCAAACAGATAAAATAGCCTGTTGTAAGGCTATCATACTAGATTTTTCAAGAAAAATCAAGTATTTTGCGCGAATTTGTGCAGAATCAGCCCTTATTGCGCTCGGTCATGATCTTATCTGCAACACTCTTGGGAACCTGCTGGTAATCAGCCGGCTCCATGGAGTACTGGCCACGGCCCTGGGTCTTGGAACGCAGGTCAGTAGCGTAACCGAACATCTCGGACAGAGGAACCATAGCGGTGACACGGGCAGTGCCATCGGTGGATTCCTGGTTCTGGATCGCGCCGCGGCGGCTGTTCAAGTCGCCAATGACGTTGCCCATATACTCGTCAGGAACAACAACGTCAACCTTCATGATAGGCTCCATAATGACGGGATCAGCCTTCTTCATAGCATCCTTGAATGCCATGGAACCGGCGATGGAGAACGCCATTTCAGAGGAGTCAACTTCATGATAGGAGCCGTCCCACAGAGTGACCTTGACATCCACGACAGGATAGCCAGCCAGAATGCCGGACTTCATCGCGCCCTGGATACCGTTGTCAACAGCGGGGATGTATTCCTTCGGGATAGCGCCGCCAACAATACCGTTGACAAACTCATAACCCTTACCCGGGTTGGGCTCAATCTTGATCTTAACGTGACCATACTGGCCCTTACCACCGGACTGACGTGCGTACTTGGTTTCCTGGTTAGCATCCTTGCGGATGGTTTCACGGTAGGCAACCTGAGGTGCGCCAACGTTAGCTTCGACCTTAAACTCGCGGAGCAGACGGTCCACGATGATTTCCAGGTGGAGCTCGCCCATGCCGGCGATGATGGTCTGACCGGTTTCTTCATCGGTCCAGGTACGGAAAGTCGGGTCCTCTTCAGCCAGCTTAGACAGGGCAATACCCATCTTCTCGCTGCCAGCCTTGGTCTTGGGCTCGATGGCAACGCGGATAACCGGCTCGGGGAAGTTCATGGACTCGAGGATGATGGGATGCTTCTCATCGCACAGGGTATCACCAGTGGTGGTGTTCTTCAGACCAACAGCAGCGGCGATATCGCCAGCGTAGCAGATGTCGATATCCTTACGGTTGTTTGCATGCATCTGCAGGATACGGCCGATACGCTCGTCCTGATCCTTAACAGAGTTGTAAACAGTGGTGCCAGCCTCAACGGTACCAGAGTACACGCGGAAGAAGCACAGCTTACCGACATACGGGTCAGTCATAATCTTGAATGCCAGTGCAGAGAACGGCTGATCATCGGAAGAAGCGCGATCTTCTTCCTCGCCAGTCTCCGGGTTGGTGCCCTTGATGGCCGCAACGTCGGTCGGAGCAGGCATATAATCAACGATTGCATCCAACAGTTTCTGAACGCCACGGTTCTTGTAAGAAGAGCCGCAGACAACAGGAACGATCTCGTTGGAAATAGTAGCCTTACGCAGAGCAGCCTTGATTTCACCCTTGGTCAGCTCTTCGCCGTCCAGGTACTTCATCATCAGCTCTTCGTCGGTCTCAGCAACAGCTTCGATCAGCTTGTCATGATATTCCTGAGCCTGTTCTTTCAGGTCTTCAGGAATTTCCTCAACGCGCACATCATTGCCCATATCATCATAGTAGATATCGGCTTTCATGTCGATCAGATCGATGATGCCGCGGAAAGTGTCTTCCTGGCCGACAGGCAGCTGGATAGGCACACCGTTGGCATGCAGACGATCATGCATCATCTGTACGCAGCGGAAGAAGTCAGCACCCATGGTATCCATCTTGTTGACGTAAACCATGCGGGGAACCTTGTACTCGTCAGCCTGGCGCCAAACGGTTTCAGACTGAGGCTCAACGCCACCCTTTGCGGCCAGAACGGTAACAGAACCGTCCAGAACACGCAGAGAACGCTGAACTTCAACAGTAAAGTCAACGTGGCCCGGGGTGTCGATGATGTTGATACGATGACGGTTCTTTTTGAACAGAGCCGGATCGTGCTGGGTCTCGGTGTGGCTCCAGTAGCAGGTGGTTGCAGCGGAAGTGATGGTAATACCACGTTCCTGTTCCTGCTCCATCCAGTCCATCGTAGCAGCGCCGTCATGAACTTCGCCGATCTTATGGTTAATACCGGTGTAGTACAGAATGCGCTCGGTGGTGGTGGTCTTGCCTGCGTCGATGTGGGCCATGATACCGATATTTCGGGTCATTTGCAGGGATACGTCTCTCGGCGTTGCCATGGCTTAAACCTCCTCAGTAAGCAGATCAATAACGGTAATGCGCGAAAGCCTTGTTGGCTTCTGCCATCTTGTGGGTATCTTCGCGCTTCTTGACAGCGCCGCCAACGTTGTTGGTAGCGTCGATGATCTCGGCGGCCAGGCGAGCGGACATGGTCTTTTCACCACGGCTGCGGCTGTACAGAGTCAGCCAGCGCAGGCCGAGGGTCTCGCGGCGGGCGGGGCTGACCTCCAGGGGAACCTGGTAGGTGGAGCCGCCGACACGGCGGGCCTTAACTTCGAGGCTGGGCATGATGTTTTCCATGGCCTTCTCGAACATTTCGAGAGGATCGTTGCCGGTCTTCTCTTTGACAGTCTCAAAAGCTTCGTAAACGATCTTCTGAGCGACGCCCTTCTTGCCATCCAGCATGATGCTGTTGACCAGACGGGTGACGAGCTTGGAATTGTAAATAGGATCAGCCAGAACTTCGCGCTTTGCGATTTTACCTCTTCTGGGCATCTTTCTTCCCTCCTTCACATTAATGATATCATCGGTACTCGAAAGTTAAAGAAAACTCCCGTTATGCCACAAAAGGGTCAGCTGACCATTTTATGGCGAAAAGATGTTTCCTTACTTCTTGGCACCGGCCTTGGGACGCTTTGCGCCGTATTTGCTGCGAGCCTGGTTACGGTTTGCAACACCCTGAGTATCCAGAGTACCACGGATGATGTGGTAACGGACACCGGGCAGGTCCTTAACACGACCGCCACGGATCAGGACAACGCTGTGCTCCTGCAGGTTATGGCCGATACCAGGAATGTAGGAGGTGACCTCGATACCATTCGTCAGGCGGACACGGGCAACTTTACGCAGAGCAGAGTTGGGCTTTTTGGGGGTCATGGTACGAACAGCGGTGCAAACACCACGCTTCTGGGGGCTGTTCATGGTGGTGTACTGCTTCTTCTGGGAGTTGTAGCTCTTCTGAAGGGCAGGAGCAGTGCTCTTGGTTACCAGGACCTCACGGCCTTTGCGTACGAGCTGGTTAAAAGTAGGCATTTCTTTTCTCCTTTCTTGATTATTCCGCGCAGTTTTTGCGGGGGTTGTGCTTCCATTTTGGCCGCACTTAACCCCTTAACTCACGCATTTATTATAATAGCGGATAAACCACGCTCTGTCAAGAGTATTCACAAAAAATATTTCAAATAATCGTGCAAGATGCTGATTTTCTGCACCGTGGGTTCTAATTTTGCGTTTAAGGTGTATCTGAAAGCAAAGAATCAGATACCCCCTCGGACTTTCCCCTGCTTATTTTGCAGCTTCCAGCTGTGCCACGCAGGCTTCGGCTTCGTCCAGAATGCGGCCGAACTTATCCAGGGCAGCATCCACCGGGGCGGGGGTGGTCAGGTCCACACCGGCATGGCGCAGCTCATCCAGCGGGTAAGCGCTGCCGCCCATGTGCAGGAACTCCAGGTACTTCTTAACAGCCGGTTCGCCGTTCTTCAGGATGCCCTCGGACAATGCCACGGCAGTGGAATAGCCGGTTGCATACTTATAAACATAGAACGGGCGGTAGAAGTGCGGGATGCGTGCCCACTCGTACTGTACTTCGTCATCCACAACCAGCTCCGGTCCAAAGTAGTCCACAATGAGCTTCTTGTACAGATTGTTCAGGGCGGCGGGATTCAGGGCTTCGCCGCGCTCGGCCATGGCGTGGGCATCGCGCTCAAACTCGGCAAACATCGTCTGGCGGTAGACGGTTCCCTTGAAATTTTCGAGGTACTGATTCAGCAGGGCCAGGCGGGTTGCGGGATTCTGGTTCTTTTCTGCCAGCAGGTGCTCAATGAGCAGGTTCTCGTTGACGGTGGAAGCGACCTCTGCGACAAACAGGGTATAGTCGGCATACTGGGCAGGCTGGGTATGGCGGCTGAACCAGCTGTGCATGCTGTGGCCCATCTCATGCGCAATGGTGGAAACGCTGTCCAGCGTACCGGTAAAGTTGCACATGATATAGGGGTTGGAATCATAGCTGCCGCCGGAGTAAGCGCCGCCGCTCTTGCCCTTGTTGGGGAACACATCGATCCAGCGCTCGGCAAAGCCCTTGCGAACGATGGTGCCGTACTCTTCGCCCAGCGGTGCAACGGCATCCAGAACCATCTGCTTGGCCTGGTCATAGGTGTAATGGGCGCTGACGCCCTTGGTCAGCGGGGCGTACACATCATAGTAGTGCAGCTCGTCCACACCCAGGATGCGCTTGCGCAGAGCAACATAGCGGTACATATCCGGCAGGTGCTTGCGCACAGTAGCCACCAGGTTATCATAGACCTGGCCGGGCACGTTCTCCCCTGCCATGGACATGGCGCGGGAAGATTCATAATGACGGACGGAGGCTTCGGCGGTAGCGGTCTTGACAGCGCCGGAGTAAGAGGCAGCCAGCGTGTTGATGTGCTGGCGGAAGCTCTTGTAGTAGCTTTCAAAGGCATTCTTGCGCAGCACGCGGTCATTGGAGGTTTGCAGCAGGATGTAGTTGGAAGCGGTCAGCTCCACATCGTTGCCCTCGCCATCCTTGACGGAATCGAACACCATGTCGGCGTCTTCCAGGTTATCGGCAACATTTTTCGGGGTGCCGAATGCCTCACCGAAAGCAGCCAGCAGCTTTTCTTCCGGGGCGGTCAGGGTGTGAGGCTTTGCACGCAGCAGGTCTTCCAGAGCAAAACGATAGGGGGCAACCTGCTCGTCAGCCATGATGGCATCCAGGGTTTCCTGCGGCAGTGCCAGGATTTCCGGCTGAGCATAGGCAATGGTACCGACAGCCTTTACATATTTGGCGGTAGCGCGGGCATCCATGCTCTGGGCGTCATCAGCACGGGTATCCTCGCTCAGACGCAGGCTGGTGTAGACAGCCAGGTTTTCCAGTTCACGGAACACGCCGATTTCTGCATCATAAAATTCACGAATGCTGGCAGCGTTGTTCAGCTTGCCCTCCCAGGCAGCCAAAGCTTCAATTTTGGGGTCAATGGCGGCAAAAGCCTTTTCCCATTCCGCATCGCTGGCGTACATTTTGGTCAGGTCCCACTGGTACTGCGGGTCCATCTCTTTGCGTTCTTTCAATGCTTCCGACATGGCGGATTCTCCTTTTCTATATGGTGTCTTTCTGAGCCTGTCAGGGAAGCGTTCTCCCCTGCCCTCCATGCAGGCACCATTCATCCTGCACAGACAAACCCAGTATAAAAGTATTATACACCAAATGTTAGAAAAAACAAATCCGTTTTTATTTAACAAAAAGCCTGCGCAGAAACAGTGTTTATGCACGGTTCCTGCACAGGCTCATTTCTCTAAGGCAACACCGCACAATTCCCGCCTTGCGGCTTAAGTACCGCTCCGGCAGCTGCGGCACGGCATCTGCGTTGCCAAAATGCTCGATAAGACATCCAGTATTATCTGCGCTTTTGGCTTGGCATCTGCCGCACCTCGCTCGCCGTATCGGCACTTAGAATTATGCGGTATTGCCCTAACTTTCTTTATTTGTCATTTGCCCGGCTTTCCAGCAGGCTTCTTACTTCTCCTGCCAACGCTTCACTTTCATTTGTCGTAAAGATACAATCAGACTGGTCTTTCCCGATTCTGAAAAACACCTGATAGTCCTTATTTCCGCAGAACGTCAGCACATCCAGCATGGGCTCGCTCTCCCCTGCCTGATAAGTAACCCAGAAGCGCAGCCGCAGTGGATTGGGGGTGATTTTTCCCGCCTGTTCATTGGTCACGCCATTGCGGCAGACAAGATATGCAGTTGTATTCCCCTGGTCGGAAGGCAGGTCCACCCGCTGCATATAAACACCATTTCCCATTGTTTCGCAGTGCTGCATCCATGCGGCAACTGTGGGGTATTGCTGCCATACATCTTGTGGTACGTTCCACATCGCTGTACTTTGGTAGTTTGCTGATGCCACAAAAGCAACGCTCCATAGAACGAGTGCCAGCAGCATTGCCGCTATCAGATACAACATTCTTTTGCCTGTTGATTTTGCAGCCGCCACAATACCGCTTTTCCCTGTTGCTATCAAAAAGAGCACAATCATTAGAATCAGCAAGAGCAGCAGAAGCCCCACTGCCGCGCCAAGCCCAACAAATTGCAGAGCAAACCACAGCAGAATTGCCGCTGCCGCAAGCAGCATCCACTTCTGCTTTGCTGTCAGGCTTTCTGCTTTTTCTGTGTTTGCTAATGTTCCCGATTTTTCCGTTCCCGTTGTCCCTTCTACATCAGTCGCTTCCATATCCGCTGCTTCCAACGGAATTTCCAGCAGCTGCCGCAGCATAAACAGGTTGGCTGTGCCGGGCAGAGCTTTCCCCGTCTCCCTTAATTAAAGATATTGTTGGGTAAAAAAGAAA
>UMIP01017461.1_pt1 | contig 15092 bp, 9 predicted proteins | sample 1965751 | NCBI WGS metagenome assembly UMIP01 (sample SAMEA4836117, study PRJEB28245) | human gut metagenome | biome: gut microbiome; material: fecal sample | place: Denmark | collected 2008
CAAGGTGGAGGTAGCGAGTTCGAGCCTCGTCGGCCGCTCCAAAAAACAGTGGAGATTGGTAAATATCAGTTTTCACTTATATGGTGACGTGGCCAAGTGGTAAGGCAAAGGTCTGCAAAACCTTCATTCACCAGTTCAAATCTGGTCGTCACCTCCATAAGACTGTGATGAAAAAGATGTCACAGTCTTTTTTCTTTGTTGTAGCGTCGAAAATCGGCGATTTCGCCAACCGATTTTTGAACACGGTTTTACAGTGTTGTCCAACCATTTTTGGGCGGTTTGCCCACCCTGAAGCCCACTTTTTCTGCCACTTTTTGGAATTTGGCAGGGGAGTGGGCAATCTTTTTGAGAAAAAACAGAATAAATCCTGCTATTTTCAGAATGTTTTCAATTTCCTCGCAGCTGATTTCTCGTTGGATGCGGGGATTTTTTATTTTTTCCGGCAGTTTTCATTTTGTTTTCAAGTTTTCCATTTTATACCTATTATAAGGAGGATTTTCACTATGAGCATCATTATCGGCATCGACCACGGTTACTACGCCATCAAAACAGCGCATTGTTCATTTCCGGCTGGACTTACCAGCTACGGAGAACACGAACCCTGCGGTTGCTTATCTTTCACTATCTTTCTGTGTCTTATAGCAGATTTAAGCGACAAATAAGCGACAAGCCACAAGTTACAGTGCTATAGTCGTTTGCACAGAAACGGGAATTCCGCTTTGATTCCACCGGCGGCCCCAATCTCGTCACGCCCCAGTCCGCAATCGACACATGGACGGACGAGGTGCGTGCACTGCTGTAAAATCTATCTTGTACAAATGAAAAGCAACATTCAATGTGATTTTGAATGTGACTTTTTGTTGTATTTGAGAACCCTGCCTTTTAACTTAACCGTGTAGAAATAGATGAAGTTAGAATCGGAATATCCATTGCTTTGACCTGGGTAAGCAGAGATTCCCAATCGGAAGAACGAAAAGGCGCGGCGGAGATGCAGATGCTGTCCTTCAAGGAAATGCGTGCTTTGTATAGGCTCTCCGGCGCAGACAAATCTGTGCGGGGAGCGGCGGAACGGCTTACTAAAATCATGAGGAAATGTCCCGACAGGACGGCGCAGAGGATGCGCTTTTTGGGCAGAACGGCAAGCGGGCCGTAAGCGGCAGGTTGATGTAGAGATGTGCAGCGAATGGAGCTGTCGCTGCAAAACGTGACGGTTTGCTTGCACAGAGCATCCGCGCCGAAGCAGCGGCGGAGTCTCCATCTTATGGCATGACGATGAAAAAGGCAGTAGCAAAATACAAAATAAGCCCGCAGATCATACAACAAAAACACATGCAGAAGCAGCAGGCAGACGACACCAAAAACAACCGCATACTGTGGGCCGTACCCGGGCGAGGTACACAGCGCCGGAATTTCTGTGACATAGGAGACCAGCAGGAAAAAGGCAACGGCGGACACCGCAAAAGACACGCCCCGCGGGAAGGTAGCCCACTTGGACAGTGCGGCCATGCGCAGCAGCGGCTCGGTGGATACAAGGTATTCGTCGGCGGTCATTTCGATGGTGCAGGTTACGCCGTTGGCGCTGTGGGTAATTGTGGACTCGGACATAAAAATCAACTCCTGATAGAAAATTGGGTAGAGACGATAGGGGGTAAACATGGTTCGCCCGTGGCTGTGTTCAACAGCCGCAAAGTGTCCGGGCGGATATGGAATCCGCCCCTACGGCGGTAAAGCAACTGCTGCTCGTCGGTCAGAAACTCCGGCGCAGGAACGTTCAAATCCTGCTCACTCCGCCTGCTCCCCAAACGATTTCAGCAGCATGGCCCGGGCGCGGTGGATGCGGGTCTTGACGTTGGACTCGCTCGAATCGGTGATTTTGGCAATCTCGCGGATGGAATACCCCTTCACGCGCAAAACCAGTGTCTGGCGGTAAATCAGCGGCATTTCGTCCAGCAGGGCAATAGCCTTGTCCAGCTGCAAATTTGTCAGGGCCACTTCCTCCGGTTCCGCGTAGTTGTCCAGCGCGGCGGCCAGGCTTTCGTAATCGGGCTGGGCACCGCGGCGGCGCTCCCACTTGCGCAGGAAATCAATGCTCCGCTCCCGGGTCACCATATAAAGGTAGGATTTCAGAGCCCGCTCGTTATCAATGCGCAGCGTGTCGATTCCACGCAGCAGCTGCACAAACGTCTCATGCACCGCATCCTCGGCCAAGGTGGGATTTTTAATAATGCCCGCAGCCGTGTGCAGCATAAAGCGGTAATATTTGCGGTATATGTATTCAAATTTGTTTTTGTCGTCGTCGCTGTCCAGCGCGGCAAGATAGAAAACCAGCACGTAGGCTCCTCCTGAATATAAACTTCCGTGTTATAAGGTATCCGTCACAAGGCGACGCTTGGTTACACAATTTGTCAAATTTATTCCAGCACAATGCCCTGGGCAATTTTGATAAGCTCATGCAGGCTGATGTTGCCCTCTACGGAGCAGGCGAGTTTGTTATGCTCCCACAGCAAATCATTCATTTGGCCTTCAAACATATCGCCCCAAATCGCGTCGTGGCCGTCAAAGGTAATTGAGTAATATTGGGAGTGTTCATCGTCCAGGAAGACATCCTGCCTACCCTGAATGGGTACAATCATTACGGTAAAGAACGCTCCGGTCTCCGTATTATCATACGAGGCATAGTAGTGCCCGACATCCTTCGGCTCACTGACCTCGGTCAGGGTAAAGCCGTCCGGTAGATAGGACAGCGTCACTGACTCCGGCATAACGCCCCACTCCTCGCTGACATAGCTGACCGCCACAAATTGGTCATGCCACGTCATCAGTGTTTGGACAACCGCGTCCCGCACGGCCTTGACGGGCAGCATTGTGCAGGAGAAAATCGCCATTGCCACGGCCAGCGCAATTAAAAGCCGCTTGGCCGCCCGCAAATGCCGCTTTCGGTCAGCCTTGCGCCGGGTATTGCGGACCAGCGCGTCCATTTTGCGTAGAAACGCATCCGACGGCTGCACGTCCCCGGCGGCCTCCGGCCCCGACATCTGCGCCAGCGCGCGGTCCTGCGCCTCGGTCACGATCATAGCAATCAGGGCATCCGGGGAAATGCAAAGCTTGTCATCGTTCATGGTCTTCTCCTCCTGTTAGCGGTGTTTCTATCTATAATCCGTAGTATACCGCAAAAAAGTTTCACTGACAATATAAACTGTGCCGCCAGCACGCCGCCCGGGGGGATTGCAAAGCACCCGGTATCGTGTTATACTACAATAGCAGTGATATAAGTCATACTTGTCATGAACGGACAAAAGGCTTGTAAAACCGGCAGGAAGGCCGGGATTGCAGGCCTTTTGTTTTTTGCGGCAAAATCAAAAGGCAAGAGGTATGGGATTTTATGGTTCTTGAGGCAATTGCAAGCATCAATCAGGCGGTCAACAACTTTGTGTGGGGCATCCCGGCGATGGTGTGCATTATCGGCGTGGGGCTGCTGCTCAGTGTGCGGACGGGCTTTTTGCAGATCCGCAAATTCCCGTATGCAATCAAAACCACCATCGGGCGTATGTTCCGCAAAAAGGATGCCTCTGACGGTGCGATGACGCCGTTCCAAGCCGTCTGCACGGCGCTGGCGGGCACGGTGGGCACGGGCAACATTGCGGGCGTTGCGGGCGCTATCGCCATCGGCGGGCCGGGCGCAGTGTTCTGGATGTGGTGCTCTGCGCTGTTGGGTATGTGCACCAAATTTGCGGAGGTCACGCTCGCTGTACATTTTCGGGAGCGCAGCGCCACCGGCGAGTGGGTCGGCGGCCCGATGTACTACATTAAAAACGGTCTGGGCAGGCACTGGCAGTTCCTGGCCGTGCTCTACTCGCTGTTCGGCGTGCTGACGGTTTTTGGCACCGGCAACGCGACCCAGGTCAACACCATCGTCGCCGCCATCGACACGGCCCTGACGGAGTTCAATGTGGTCGGTCAGAACGCGCTTTCCACTCTGAACCTCGTTGTCGGCATCGTTGTGGCGATGCTCGTCGCCATGGTGCTGCTGGGCGGCATCAAGCGCATCGGCAGCGTCAGTGAACGGCTGGTGCCCTTCATGGCACTGTTCTACATCGTGCTGGCTGTGGGCGTCGTTATTCTGAACATTCAGCGCTTTCCGGCGGTGATCGAGGCCATCTTTGCAGGTGCGTTCAACCCGGCGGCCTTCACGGGCGGCACCATCGGCAGCCTGTTCATCAGTATGCAGAAGGGCGTCTCCCGCGGCATCTTCTCCAACGAGGCAGGCCTTGGCACGGGTTCCATCGCCCACGCCTGTGCCGACACGAAAAAGCCGGTCAAGCAGGGCATGTTCGGCATCTTTGAGGTCTTTGCGGACACCATCGTCATCTGCACGCTGACAGCTATGGTCATTCTGTGCAGCGGCACGACGGTCAACTACGGCACCGCCGCGGGCGCGGAGCTGACGATTTCCGGCTTTACCACGACCTACGGCGGCTGGGCATCCATCTTCACGGCGGTGGCACTGTGCTGCTTTGCCTTCTCCACCATCATCGGCTGGGGGCTGTACGGCTCACGCTTTATCGCATTCCTCTGCCGCAGCGACAAGGTCGTGCGCCCCTTCTTCGTGGTGTACTCCTTCGTTTCCATCCTGGGTGCTACGATGGACCTGGGCCTGATGTGGAGCATTGCCGATACCTTCAACGGTCTGATGAGCATCCCGAACCTGATTGCACTGCTGCTGCTTTCCGGCACAGTGGCGCAGCTGACAAAGGAATATTTTGAAAAGGAAAAGGTGTAAGAAATGTTTGTAGGAACTTGGTGGTCCCTGATGCCGCCGATCATCGCCATTCTGCTGGCGCTGTTCACAAAGGAAGTCTATCTCTCGCTGTTCGCTGGCTGTGCGCTGGGTGCGCTGCTGGTGGCAGAGTTTCACCCCTGGGTCGCGTTTGACACACTGTTCAACACGATGATCGACAGCGTCGACTTCTCGATTCTGATGTTCATGATCCTGCTGGGCATGGTCGTTATGCTCATGCAGGAGTCCGGCGGCACCCGCGCTTATGGTGAGTGGGCGGCGAAAAAGCTCAAGAGCAAGCGCGCCACGCTCGTGGCGACCTCGCTGCTGGGTGCGCTGATTTTTGTCGACGACTACTTCAACTGCCTGACCGTCGGCTCCGTCATGCGCCCGGTTACCGACAAGTACAAGGTTTCCCGCGCCAAGTTGGCTTACCTCATCGACGCCACGGCGGCCCCGGTCTGCATCATTGCGCCGATCTCGTCCTGGGCGGCGGCGGTCAACTCCTACGTCCCGGCGGGCAGCTCGATGTCCGGCTTTGAGATGTTCGTCCGCACGATCCCGTTCAATCTGTACGCGATGCTGACGCTCTACATGGTGTTCTTTACCTCGCTGCTGGGCTTCGACTTCGGCCTGATGAAAAAGCACGAGCGCAACGCCGCCCACGGTGACTTGTTCACCTCGGGCGGGGAGGCATTCCAAAACCAGGAAATTAAGGACCCCACCGAGGGCGGTAAATTTGCCAAGGGCAAGGTCATTGACCTGATTGCACCGATGATCGTCATGATCTTTACGGCCATCGCCACGATGATCTGGACCGGCTACCTGAACGGCGGCACGAACCTTGTCGAGGACTTTGCCAACTGCTCCTCGTCGGAGTCGCTGGTCTTTGCGGGCCTTGTCACGGTGGGCTTCCTGCTGCTGTTCTACCTGCCGCGCCGCGTTATTGGCTTTAAGGACTTCATGAACTCCGTGCCCGAGGGCGGCAAGCTGATGATGCCTCCCATCCTGATTCTGGTGCTGGCCTGGACGCTGAAGGGCATGACCGACGCGCTGGGCATCGGCGACTTTGTGCGCCAGGCCGTCAGCCTGAATGAGGGTCTCATGCGCTTTGTGCCGCTGCTGATCTTCTGCATTGCGATTTTTATTGCGTTCTCCTCCGGCACCAGCTGGGGCACGTTTGCGATTTTGGTCCCCATCGTCGTCAATATGTTCTCCGAGACGGACCCCACCATGATGATCGTAGCGGTATCCGCGGTGCTGGCGGGTGCGGTCTGCGGCGACCATATTTCGCCGATCTCGGATACGACCATCATGTCCAGCTCCGGCGCACAGTCGAACCACATCAACCACGTGCAGACCCAGATGCAGTACGCCATGGTCGTCGTGGCGGCCTGTGTGCCCGGCTACCTGATCGCGGGCTTTACCGAAAACTGGCTCATCACGCTGGTGTCGTCGCTTGCCATTCTGACCGCAGCCCTGCTGTATCTGCGCAGGCGCAGTCTGGCCGAGGACGCCAGGGCATAAAGAAAAAGCAGTGCTTTCCAAGCGGAAGGCACTGCTTTTTTTGTAGGGGCGACCATTGGTCGCCCGCAGCCGTTTGCGGCGGCGAAAAGCCCCGCGGGTCGTCGAGGACGCCGACCCCTACACCGTAGGGACAAATTCCGTATCAGGTCGGCCCAAAGCCTTTACTTCAGCGTACCGTCCAGAATCTGCTGGTAATACCACGGCTTCTCGGCGTGGAATACCCGCCCGGCGAGATGCGCAAACCGCGGGTCGCTGATTTGCGCAGGAAAGCGCAGCTCCCACGCGCAGAGCGCCTGATACTTGAACCGCAGCTCGCGGTTGGCGGCGTTGTTGCCGTACTTGGAATCACCCAGAATCGGGCAGCCGATGTGTGCTAAATGCGCGCGGATCTGATGGGTGCGCCCGGTCACAAGCTCGACCTTCAACAGGGCCAGCCGTCCGCTGACAGCCAGCGTTTCATACCCGGTGATGACCTCCTTCGCGCCGCCCGCCGTCGTGTCGGTGATGCGCACAATGCCGCGCTCGGCGTCCTTCAAAAGGTAGTCGCGCAGCAGGGCGGCGGGTGGGTTCGGGCGGCCAAACGTCACGCAGAGGTAGCGCTTTTCAATATCGCGTGCTTTAATGGCGGCGGTCAGAAACGCCTCCGCCGCACTGTTCTTCGCCAGCAGCACCAGCCCACTTGTACCGGTGTCCAGCCGGTGGCAGAGCACGGCGTGAGCAGCCTTGCCCTCGGCGGCCAGCTTCGTTTGCACGCGGCGGAGCAGCGTGTCACTGTCCGGGCCGTCCACAGCGATGCCTGCGGGCTTGCTGGCAATGATGATGTCGTCGTCCTCATACACAAACACGGCGGCGGGGGTGGGGCGGTTCTCCAGTTGGTCGTCGTTCAGGAACAGCTTGATAATATCGCCGTTCTGCACGCGGGTGGAGAGTGGCTGCTTCTTGCCGTTCAGCTTGATCTTGTTCTCGCGCAGGGCCTTGTTCAGCCGCCCCATGCCCAAAGCGGGGAACTGGTCCATCAGGTACTTGTCCAGCCGCACGGGCAGCAGGCTTTTTACATGCAGTTCTTTCATTTTGTCGTCAACTCCTGATCCCACAAAACCGTGGCATCCTCAATATCCAAGGTGACCATCAGCCAACCGGCGTCGTGGTCATCGACCTTCAAAATCGGGTACTCCTGCCCGCCCGCGCAAAGCAGCGCCGCACCGTCCAGTTTAGCACGCGCAAACGGGGAATCTTTAAAGCAGACCGTCTGCTTTGTTTCATCCAGCACGCCGCGGTTCCACAGCGCGTCGGTGTAGTCGGCCAGGCGCAGGGGATAGTCCTCGTCGTAGGGCGTGCACAGAGCGTCAAACGTTTGTCCCTGCAGCCCCGGCGCAATGACATACCAGCTGGCGCTGCCGTCGGCGCTCGTCACGCGCCCGCACCAGGCCAGCGCCTTGACCGGTTCCACGGCCTGCAAAAAGGCACCCTCGTCCTCGAACAGGTAGAGCATGTCACTCTGCGGCGTGCCCGCGTCCAGAGCGTCCAGCGCGGTCTGGCGCTCGGCGGCAAGAGCAGTCTCGTCGTAGCGGGCGGCGAACGGATCGTTCGTCGTCATGCCGTTGTCGGCGGCCCACAGCGCCAAGTGTAAGCTGTCGGCCTGCATGCCCTGCACGGATTCGATGTGGCGGTACTGTGCCGCGCTCTGCCAGAAATCGCTGTCCAGCTCGGACGGGAACGCGTCCGTGACCTGCGCGGCCTGCATGGCGTCGTGCCGCTGGCAAAGCGCCGGGCTTACATCCCACAGCTGCACGGCGGCAAACAGTGCGACCCAGACGGCCCCGCGGGGCAGACGCGCCAGCCCTGCGAACGCTGCCAGCGTCAGCAGGTAGTAGACGGGCCAGAACAGCCGCCCGCCGGAGCGAAAGACCGAGAACAGCTTAATAAAGGAAGCGGGCAGCGGCAGCGTGGCCAGCGTCACGCCGTTGGCAGTGATGACGTTGCTGACGGCAAACGCGGTCAGCACAGCGCAGACCGCGCACAGCGCCCAGTGACGGCGCACAGCGGGCAGGATATGCCGCCGCGCTGACACGACCACGACAGGCAGTGCAGCCAGCACACCCAGCCCCAGATAGGCAAAGGCGTCATAGTTGCCGCCGACCTGATTCTGTGCGGGCAGCAGGCGGCTGTACAAAACGCCGTTCACACCCGCTGGGTTCCACAGCGCGTTCAGGTTCATGGCAAAATAGCCGTACAGCGCCTGCCCGCCGCTGGTGGCTGTGCCGTAAAGCAGCCCCAGCGCCCAGCCCAGCGCCGCGGTGCAGAGCATGTTGCCGCCCAAAAACAGCGCGGGCCGCAGCCATTGCCGCTGCTTTACGGCGTACTCAAGCAAAAGCGCCAGTGTGACAGCGTAGGTCATGGGCAGAAAATACGGGTGGATACCGACGGCCAGAATGTTGATGACAAACAATCCGCGCGACGCAAATCGGCTCTGTCGGCGGCAGACAAAATAACAGTACAGCGCCGCCAGCACAAGCCACTGCGCGCCGAGCGAGGTGTGCCGGAACGCGCGCTCCAGTAAAATCGGGCTGGCCGCAAACACAAGCGAGCCCGCCAAAGGGGCGGCAAGCCCCTCAGCAAACAGCCCGCACAGCAGCGCCGCAAAGCCGCCCTGCAAAGCAAAGCAGACAAGGGTAAACCAGCCGAAATACTGGAACGTCCCGCCCAGCGCTGCCGCCAGCGGGCGGCACAGCACAGCCAGCAGCGGGATAGAATCGGTGTACGCAACGCTGACGCCCTGCGGCGCGTTGACGGCCTGCGTTACGCCGAGCGGCCAGCCCGGCGCACTGCTTCGGTAGAACAGCCAGCCCGCGTAGTGCTGCTGGATGTCCTTTTCAATGTAGCCGCCGCGGCAGAAGGCGTCGTTGGCTGCGTCCAGTGGTGCAAGGCCGTACACCAGCAAAAATACGGCAGCGCCGAGCAGCGCCCCCAGCCAGAACAGCCGGGCGCTGCGGGTAGATTTATGGTTCAGCATACCATGCCTCACAGGGTCCAATAGAAAAAGCCGAAACAACCGGTAAAGCTGTTTCGGCTCGGGTAAATGCCGCTGACCGGGATCGAACCGGTACGGTATCGCTACCGAGGGATTTTAAGTCCCTTGCGTCTGCCAGTTCCGCCACAGCGGCATAATATATGTATTGTAGCGCAAGAAGGCGAAAATGTCAATCTTCCCGCCGCGTCTTTTTGCCGTCTTTTTGCGGAACGGGTGCAAAAAGCGGATTCCCCGCCCAACGGCACAAAAAATTCACCTTCTGCCGCTTGTGCTTTTACTTCGAATTTGTTATACTAATATGGTATGTTTGGATAGGTGCGCCCATTTGGGCGTTTATATAAGGAGAAATTCACTTGGAAAAACTGACCTACACCCACAACGATGCCGCCGCCAAGGCGCTGGCGGCGTTCTATGAGACACCGCCGCTGGCGTATGTGCGCAGCTACGGCTGCCAGCAGAACGTCAACGACGGCGAGAAGATCAAGGGCGTTCTGCAGGATGTCGGCTACGGCCTGTGCGACAATGTCGAACACGCCGACCTCATCCTGTTCAACACCTGCGCCGTGCGTGAGCACGCCGAGCAGCGCGTTTTCGGCAATGTCGGTGCGCTGAAAAAGCTCAAGGAGCAGAACCCGCGCCTGATGATCGGCGTCTGCGGCTGCATGGCCCAGCAGGAGCACATCGTCGAAAAGCTGCGCCAGAGCTACCCCTATGTGGACCTTGTCTTTGGCGTGGACGGCATTGACCGGCTGCCCGCCATGCTGGCCGAGCGCATCCGCAAGGGCAAGCGCTATCTGGAAAAGCCCGCCGAGCGCAACGCCGTGGTCGAGGAACTGCCCATCCGCCGCGATTCCGGCTTCCGCGCGTGGCTGCCCATCATGTACGGGTGCGACAACTTCTGCACCTACTGCATCGTGCCCTACGTCCGCGGGCGGGAACGCAGCCGCGAGCCCGCCGCAATTCTGGCGGAGTTCAGGCAGCTTGTCGAGCAGGGCTATAAGGAGATCACCCTCCTGGGCCAGAACGTCAACAGCTACGGCAAGGGGCTGGAACATCCCATCGACTTTGCCGACCTTTTGAACCTGCTGTGCGAAGTCCCCGGCGACTACCAGATCCGCTTCATGACGAGCCACCCGAAGGACGCCAGCCGCAAGCTCATCGACACGATTGCCGCGCAGGAGCATCTGTGCAAGCATATCCACCTGCCCGTGCAGTCCGGCTCGGACCGGCTGCTCAAGGAGATGAACCGCCACTACAACGTCGCGCAGTACATGGATCTGATCCGCTACGCCAAGGAAAAAATTCCCGGTGTAACCTTCTCCAGCGACATCATTGTCGGCTTCCCCGGCGAGACGGAGGAGGACTTCGCCGCAACGCTCGACCTCATCCGTGAGGTGGGCTATATGCAGCTGTTTACCTTCATCTATTCCAAGCGCGCCGGCACCCCGGCGGCCAAGCTGCCCGACCCAACGACCCACGCTGAGAAGGCCGCACGCATGGACCGCCTGCTGAAAACGCAGGAGGAGTTCGCCTTTGCCGCCACCGCCGCCATGGCAGGCCGGACCGTCCGCGTGCTGGTCGAGGCTGCGGGCCGCAATGAGGGCACCGTCAACGGACGTCTCGACAACAATCTGGTCGTGGAGTTCAAGGCTCCTGAAAGTCTTATCGGCCAGTGGGCCGACGTCCACATCACCGGCTCACGCGCCGCACTGCTGGTGGGTGAGCTTGCTGAATAAACCCATACATTATATTTATAAGGAGAATTTTACAATGGATTGCATTGATCTTTTCAAGAAAGCCGCCGCTGCCCTGCAGACTGACCCCCGCTACCTGGAGCTGGACGCTGCCCGCCGTGAGAACGACATGGATGAGGAGCTGCAGAACATGATCGGTGAGTTCAACCTCGCCCGCCTCGACCTGAACAATGAGAGTGCCAAGGCCGAGACCGATGCCGCCCGCGTGGCCGAGCTGAACCAGCGCGTCAACGACCTGTACAGCCAGATTATGGCCAGCGAGGGCATGGTCCGCTACAACGCCGCCAAGGCCGAGTGCGAGGCAATGGTCAGCCACATTGACGCCATCATCAACACCGCTATGAACGGCGGCGACCCCATGACCGTGCAGGCCCCCACCGGCGGCTGCACCGGCAGCTGCTCCACCTGCGGCGGCTGCCACTAAAGATTGAGGCGCGGGGCAGAGAGGCCGTAGGGGCGCATTCTATATGCGCCCGCAGCACTGTACGTAGCCGCATACCTTCCGGGCGGATATGGAATCCGCCCCTACAAGAACAACATACCAACAAGAATCAACAGGAGTGTGAAACATGGCCGAGCAAGCAGTATCGCCCATGATGCAGCAGTATTTTGAAATCAAAAAACAGCATCCCAACGAGATTCTGTTCTACCGCGTCGGTGACTTCTATGAAATGTTCTACGATGACGCGCTGACGGCTTCGCGGGAGCTGGAGCTGACGCTGACCGGCAAAAACTGCGGCAAGGAAGAACGCGCCCCTATGTGCGGCGTGCCGTTCCACTCCTACGAGACTTACATGGCACGCCTGGTCGCCAAGGGCTACAAGGTCGCCATCTGTGAGCAGATGGAGGACCCTGCCCTCGCCAAGGGTCTTGTCAAGCGCGACATCATCCGCGTTGTCACGCCCGGTACGGTCATTGAAAGCAGCATGCTGTCCGAGGATAAAAACAACTATCTGGCGAGCATTTACTGCAAGCGTACCCGCGGCCGCTGGCGTGCGGGCGTCTGCTTTGCGGACGTTTCCACCGGCGAGGCCTACGCCACCGAGCTGAACGCTGAAAAAATCGGCGGAGCCATCATCACCGAGCTGTGCCGCTATATGCCCAGCGAGATTTTGATCTGCCCGCCGATGCTTGACTTTAAAGATGTCACGACCTACATCAAGCAGCACACGAACGCCCTGGTCGAGCTGCGCGAGGATGCCTGCTTTAAGGACGCCGTCATGGAGCAGACCATGGCCGACCAGTTCGGCGCCGACTGGCGCACGACCCTCGGCTATGAGAAGGACGCACTTGTCCCGTATGCTGTGGCGGCGCTTCTCAACTACCTGCACGAGACCCAAAAGCACGGCGTTGAGCGCATCAAGACCGTGCAGAACTACGCCGACGCACAGTATATGCGCCTGTCGCCTGTGACCCGCGCAAATCTGGAACTGACCGAGACGATGCGCGGGCGCGAGAAGCGCGGCACGCTGCTCTGGGTGCTCGACAAGACCGAAACCTCGATGGGCAAGCGCCTGCTGCGCTCCTGGATCGAGCAGCCCCTTGTGGACGCCGACGCCATCAACGCGCGGCTCTGTGCGGTGCAGGCACTCTATTCTGCCAGCATTGCCCGCGCCGATTTGAAAGAAGCTCTCGGCCATGTCTTTGACATTGAGCGGCTGACGACCCGCATTCTCTACGGCTCCGCCACCCCGCGCGAGGTCAAGGCGCTGGGGGATACCTGCGCCATGCTGCCCCAGGTCAAGGCCCAGGCTGCGGCCTGCGGTGCACCGCTGCTGACGCAGCTGGCTGACCAGATCGACTTGCTCGAGGATGTCTTGCAGAACATCCAGACCGCCCTTGTGGATGACCCGCCCGCCAACATGAAGGACGGCGGCGCTATCCGCGCGGGCTTCAACAGCGAGGTCGATGAGCTGCGCGACATCATGCACGGCGGCAAGGGGTATCTGTCAAACCTTGAGGCCCGCTACCGCGAGGAGACCGGCATCCCCAAGCTGAAGATCGGCTTCAACAAGGTGTTTGGCTACTATATTGAGGTCAGCCGCTCCTACACCGACTCGGTGCCCGATACCTTCACCCGCAAGCAGACGCTGACGACGGGTGAGCGCTACATCACGCCCGAGCTGAAGGAGCTGGAAAATAAGATCCTCGGCGCAAACGAGCGTCTGCTGGTTCTGGAACACCAGCTGTTTGCCGACCTGCTTTCGTCGATCTCCGCCGAGGTCGTCCGCATCCAGCGCACGGCATCGGCTGTGGCCCAGCTCGATGTGCTGGCAGGCTTTGCCGAGGCGGCGCTGCAAAACAACTACGTCATGCCAAACGTGGATGAGAGCGGCGTTATGGAGATCAAGGAGGGCCGCCACCCGGTCATTGAACAGATGCTCAAGGGCAGTCTGTTTGTGCCCAACGATACGATGCTCGACGAGGACGAGAACCGGATGCTGCTCATCACCGGCCCGAACATGGCCGGTAAATCTACGTACATGCGCCAGAATGCGCTGATTGCCCTGATGGCGCAGATCGGCAGCTTTGTGCCTGCCGCCGCGGCGCATATCGGCGTGGTGGATGCCATCTTCACCCGCGTCGGCGCGTCGGATGACCTCGCCGCCGGGCAGTCGACCTTCATGGTCGAGATGACCGAGGTTGCGGAGATCCTGAAAAATGCGACGAAGGACAGCTTAGTGATTCTGGATGAAATTGGCCGCGGCACTTCGACGTTTGACGGCATGAGCATTGCGCGCAGTGTGGTAGAATTTATCTGTGAGAACATCGGCTGCAAGACGCTGTTCGCCACGCACTACCACGAGCTGACGAGCATGGAGCAGGATATTCACGGCGTCAAAAACTATAATATCGCCGTCAAAAAGCGCGGCGAGGACATCACGTTTTTGCGCCGCATTGTGGCAGGCCCCGCCGACGACAGCTACGGCATCGAGGTCGCGAAGCTCGCGGGTCTGCCCGGCAGCGTGACAAAGCGCGCCCACGCCGTGCTGCGCCAGCTGGAGGCCAGCGCACCGGGACGCAATAACACGATGCAGCTCGATTTTGACACCGTCGAGGCTTACAACAACCCCAGCGTACCCAGCGAGGTCGTCGAAAAGCTCCACAATGTAGACATTGAGACACTGACCCCGCTGGAGGCGCTGAACTTCCTGTACGAGCTAAAAAATACATTGGACAAAGACTAAAGGCAGGTGAAAACCATGGCGGAAATTCGTGTACTGGACAAGCATACCGCAGAGCTGATCGCGGCGGGCGAGGTCGTCGAACGGCCCGCCTCCGTGGCGAAGGAGCTGCTGGAAAATGCCATCGACGCAGGCGCGACGCAGATCACGCTGTCGGCGGTGCGCGGCGGCATTCAGCAGCTGCAAATCGTAGATAACGGTTCAGGCATAGAAGCGGAATATATCGATAAAGCGTTTGTCCGCCATGCCACCAGCAAGATCGCGACGGCGGAGGACCTCGGGCACATCCATACCTTGGGCTTCCGCGGCGAGGCACTTGCCTCCATTGCCAGCGTTGCCCGCGTCGAGGTGCTGACCCGCACAGAGGCCGACGAGTACGCCTGCTGCTACCGCATCGAAGGCGGCGAGGAGCGTGGGATGGAGCCCGGTGCGCGCCCCGTCGGCACGACCATCACGGTCAGTGACCTGTTTTACAACACGCCCGCCCGCATGAAGTTTTTGAAAAAGGACGCCAGCGAGGGCACGTTTGTGGCTGAGACGGTCCTGCACGCGGCGCTGTCCCACCCAGAAATCAGCTTCCGCTATCTGCGCGACGGCAAGCAGCAGTATGTGACCCCCGGCGACGGCGACCTGCGCAGTGCGGTCTACGCGGTCCTGGGCCGTGAATTTGCCCGCGACCTGCTGCCCGTGGACGGCGGCAGCGAGCTGTACCATGTGACCGGCCTGGTCACGCCGCCGCGTGCCTGCCGCGCCAGCCGCGGTGCGCAGCATTTCTTTGTTAATGGCCGCTACGTCAAAAACCGCACAATGATGGCGGC
>UMIP01012678.1_pt1 | contig 15033 bp, 13 predicted proteins | sample 1965751 | NCBI WGS metagenome assembly UMIP01 (sample SAMEA4836117, study PRJEB28245) | human gut metagenome | biome: gut microbiome; material: fecal sample | place: Denmark | collected 2008
ACAGATTAGAGAAAATCTATCCAAAGATACGATACTCAATAACCACTACTTGACTGAGTAATATGAAATATACCCTCTCAATAAATATAGAACATAGCACTTTTGACCCAGAGAGCTATATTGTAACGCCAAATGCTCTTGGCGTTGTGGGACGCATTATTGATGCATTCAATACAGGAATTCACTCATTTAATATTATTGGCTCTTATGGAACGGGTAAATCTAGTTTTCTTTTGGCCTTAGAGGATTCTTTGGTGAATAATTCTCATATCCTTTTAGCAAATAAGGGTCAATTTAATGGATATAGTCGTTTCCGATTCCACAAAATTGTTGGAGATTATATATCATTACATAGCCTGTTGACTGAACATCTCTTTTCTGATTCGGCTTCTGAGAATCTGTTTGAAAATCTATCCCGATTTTTTGCTAAAGCAAAGAAAAGAGACGAATTTGTTTTTATTGTCATAGACGAGTTTGGCAAGCTATTAGAATATGCTGCGAAGAATAATCCAGAGAGAGAACTGTATATATTCCAGAAGTTTACTGAGTTTATTAACAGCGAGAAGCGTAATGCAATTTTACTTACAACACTTCATCAGAATTTCAATTCATACGCTCGCACATTAAGTGAATCTCAGCGTCACGAATGGAATAAGGTGAAAGGCCGCTTTCAGGAAATTGTCTTTAATGAGCCGGTTGAACAACTGTTATATTTAGCAGCCAAACGAATAGAACGTACTTCTAGACCCATACTTAATAAGGGTTTTAGGTCAATATATAATTTAGCGCAAAAAACAAAGTTCGCGAGTCCTTCAATTAAATATGAAGATACAGCAGAACGATTATATCCATTGGATTTATTTGCGGCCCATGCATTAACATTGTCGATTCAACGATATGGCCAAAATGAACGGACTCTGTTTTCATTCCTTGAATCGACTGGCGAAGGTTCTTTGCAATCCTTTAAAGACAGTGAACATACTACCTATAGTCTAGCGGATGTATATGACTACGATATATATAACTTCCACTCTTTCCTTTCTGAGATTAATCTAGATTCGGCAGCATGGGCAGGTATCCGAGTCTCTTTGGAGCGAGTAGAAGGATCGTTTGACCCAGAAGTTGCAGACGATGCAATTAAGCTTGTTAAGACTATTGGCATGATAAATTTATTTGGTAATGCTGGTGTAAGCTTTGCTAAAAAAGATTTGTCATTGTATGCTAAGAATGCGTTAGGAATTATATCTCCAGAGGGTGTGATTGACTTGTTGGCACAGCACAAAATAATTCGTTATGCAGAATATAAGTCGCAATATGTTTTGTTTGAGGGTACTGACGTCAATATTGAAAATGAATTACTAAAAGCCTCTGGAATCGTGCCTCGTTCTAAAGATGTTGTTGATAAACTTCTTGAGAATTTCTCTCTTCCTGTGGAGTTTGCTAATGCTGCATATTATCGTAAGGGGACACCTCGATATTTTGAGTATGTTATATCGGACTATCCAATTAATAAACAACCTCAAAGTGAGATTGACGGATATATTAATCTTGTCTTTAATGAATCATTGACATTAGAGAAGCTCAAACAAGAGACTAGTACTGTCAAAGAAGCTATATTATATGCTTATTTCAAGCGAACTGATAGAGTTATTGATCATATTTGGATGTTAGATAAACTTGCCTATGTTCAAAATATAGTTGATAGCGCAGACAAAGTTGCTCATCGAGAATTAAAAGCTTTGATGAACCATGAACGAGGGTTACTTAATGCGAGTGTGTTAGATGCGTTATTTAGATATAGCCAAGATGTCGTTTGGGTGTATCGAGGCAATGAGTTTCATATTGATTCTAAGACCAGTTTTAATAAATTCTTATCTCGTATATGTGATGAGGTTTATTTCTCTACACCCATATACATCAATGAGATGGTGAATAAGCATAAGCCGAGCGGTGCAATGTCACTAGCTCGTGTCAACTACTTATCTCATTTATTAGAGAACTCTACTGAATACAATCTGGGATTTGAGGACAATATGTTTAAACCGGAAAAAACCATCTATTTGACATTGTTGAAAAATACCGGCATACATAGACTGTTTCTCGGCACATATGAGTTAGATGCACCCCAAGATGAATCGTTCAGTGAACTTTGGAATGTTTGTGAAGCATTTTTGGAAGGTAGTAAAGAGAAGCCTCGCAAATTGGCAGAACTCATTAACACACTTAAGGCGCGTCCATTTAAGCTCAAACAAGGCGTGATTGATTTGTGGATACCAACATATCTCATTATTAGGAAGAATGATTACTCTTTATATAATGATTTGGGAGTCTTTATTCCTTTTATTAATAGAGAGGTATTGGATATTATGCAGAAATCACCAGGAGGATTCCAGATTAAAGCATTTAATGTAGAAGGTGTTAAGCTGGACTTGTACAATAAATATCGAGAGGCATTAAGCCTTAGTCAAGATAGTGAATTTACGGCTGCTAGCCTTATAGAAACCATTAGACCTTTTTTGGTGTTCTATAAGAAACTTAATAAATATACTAAGCAAACAAAGCGGCTCAAAAAGACAACATTGCAGTTCCGTAATGTATTATCTACCGCCAAAGACCCCGAAAAGACTTTTTTTGAGGATTTGCCTCGTGCTTTGGGTTTCAAGGATAGTGTCCTCGCTAGTAATGATGAGGTTTTGAAGAGCTATGTAGATCTATTGCAGAATGCGATAAGAGAGCTTCGGAGTTGTTATGTTAATCTGATTGGGCGCATTGAGAATGCACTCGTCGATTCGTTGAGTTTAAAATCGACAGACTTTATTCAATACAAAAAAGAATTAGAGGAACGATACTCTTGCCTCAAAACATATTTGCTAACTGATAAACAAAAGGCAATACTCAACAGAATATTATCTCCGGCAGCAGATAAGGTTTCTTGGTATCAATCGTTGGCATATGTCATATTAGATAAGCAGCTTGAAAATTTGCTTGATGAAGAAGAAGCGTATCTGATAGATAATTTGATCCATTTGTTTAAAGAGCTGGACAAGTACATAGATATTAGTCGTCAGAACCTTGAACATGAGGACAATTTTATTCGGATAGAAATGATCTCAAATGATGGAGCAATATCACCTCAAGTAGTACGGCTTAATAAGAACAAGATTGATATTGCACAAAAAATTGAAAAACAAATAGATAAACTGTTATCGGGAGACAGTGAGGTCGATGCATATGCTTTATTAATGATTCTTAAAAGGAGGTTGGGAGATGAGTAAGGTAAGACATGTCTTAGGTATATCAGGCGGCAAAGATAGTGCAGCACTGGCGATCTATTTGAAGCGGTTGTATCCTCAGCTTCCTATAGAGTATTATAATACTGATACAAAATGTGAATTGGCAGAAACTGAAAAATTGATTGAGAATCTAAAATCATATTTAGGGCATATTGAGATATTGGTTGCGGCCGAAGATAGCCCTGAACCAACTCCATTTGATCATTTTCTTAAAATTAGTGGGGGATATTTGCCGTCGCCTCAAGCTCGGTGGTGTACACAAAAAATGAAGCTGGCAGAGTTTGAGCGATTTGTGGGTGATGATCCTACAATATCGTATGTCGGGATTCGAGGTGATGAGGATAGAGAGGGATATGTTTCAACCAAGCCTAATATTCAGGCTATATTCCCATTCCGGAAAAACATTTGGAGTATAGATGTGATTCATAATGTTATGCAAAATAGCAACATAGGTGTGATTTCATCTCTCTACAAAGAGTATGCGTCTAATGATATATTAGATGAAGCCATACAGATTATAGAGATTCCTACATCAAAAAAATTCTTATTAAGCCGGAAGTTCAATGCTTTATTGGATTTGAGTGTTAAGACCTTTAATAAGGTAGTCTTTGAATATCTCAAGACAACTGATTATCCCGTAGGAAAGTTAGAGGATTTTCCTCTAATAGATAATGAAGATGTCTTGGTAAAAGAAGATATTTTCAATATTCTAAAAGATAATGGAGTCGAGGTGCCAGCCTATTACAATCCGATTCCGTTTGAAGTTGATGGGGAAGTAGGGACATACAATAGAAGTCGTTCCGGATGTTATTTCTGTTTTTTTCAGCAACGTATAGAATGGATATGGCTTTTGGAACAGCACCCGAACCTTTATAAAAAAGCGATGGAATATGAAAAGGATGGCTATACATGGATTCAAGGTGAAACGCTAGAGGAGTTAAGTCGACCAGAGCGAGTTCGCCAGATCAAGCTTGATCACATCAAGAAGCAGGCTAATTTGAAAGGTAAAAATTCAAGTGGTCTTTTGGTGGATATGTTTGACGATGACGATGAAATACCTTGTGCTAATTGTTTTATTTAAATTGTAAGAAAAATGAAGTATTCTAATGTAGAATGGACTATTGGACAATTAATGGATTTGATTAATTGTAACCGCATAAATCTTCGACCTCCATATCAACGAAATTTTATTTGGTCACCAAAAGATCAGAAGTTATTAATAGAGTCGCTCCACAAAGGATATCCATTACCTAATTTCTTTATTTTAAAGAACGAGGATAATACATATGAAATGGTAGATGGACAGCAACGTGCGATTACAATTCATAAGTTTATAAATAATGAATTTCCAGATTTACATAAAAAGTACTATAGAGAATATGCCGCAAATTCATTCCAAGATTATAAGTTGAATATAGTGCTTTTGGAAGATTTTAAAGACGGAATAGAATCCAAAGAGGAATTCTTCTATTTAGTTAATAAAAGAGGTGTTCAATTAAATCCTTCCGAAGTCAATCATGCTTATTATCATGATACAGATTTTATGAAACTGGTCAATAGGATGTCAGATTATCAATCTTTAATAGACCTTGATATATTTACTGACAAAACAGCATTAAGAATGAATGATAGAAGTCTAATAGAAGAATTAGCCGCATATTTATTTAAAGGTATTACAGATAAGAGAAATGCTGTAGAAGATTTATTTGAGTCAAAAATAGATAATGAAAAGGCAAATGTCCAATATGTCCGCTTTTGCAAAATAATAGATCGCATAAAAGCATTTCAGGCTATAAAACCTATTAATCAAACTCGATATAAACAACGTAATGACTTTTACACACTTTTTTGTTTCATAGATGTACACATAGAAGATACGATTGAAGTCCAAATGGAGCAATTTAAGGTTCTAGTATTCATCAGTAATAATGGCCTAATATCACCTTCTAATGATGAATATGATTTATTTAAAGAATATGCTATAAATTGTGTTAGCCAATCTAATTCTAAGCGTGCAAGAGAACTAAGGTTGTCATTTTTTGAAGCTCTATTAGCAAATCAATCAAAAGATCCTAGTGAAGAACAATTGCAGCTGATAGAATTTGCCAATAATGAATTAGATAAAGAATTGCCTCTTAAAAAGTGTAATAAATATTTGCTCGTAGAAATTGAAGCATAAATATGAATACTGTTAGGACATCATTCAAATATGAGAACAATAATATTTGTATTTATGAGGATATTCCCCAAAATACGATAACTATTGATAACATTGATTATTTCGCATACTATATTGACCCCAACTTTAAAAAGAGTAAAGGTGCTAATTCATATGTGTTTGCTTTATATCAAGCTCAAAAATTTATTGATTATGAAAACTCTTTTCCTGATAGGGTTATTAAAATATCAAATAAAAGAGATTATAAACATGCCCATTCAGAGAATAATTTGCGTTTTTATAGAGAAATAGAAGCTTTAAATAAATGCAAACAGCATCATGTCGCAAATGTAATTACAATTTATTCTTCAGGGCAATTAAGTTGCATAGGAAAAAATAGATATGGTAAAGAAATTGAATATTATTTCCCATTCTATGTTATGGATTGCGCTACATGTGATTTGAAGAAATACTTAGAAAATAATCAAATTTCATATGCAGAGAGAATTTATTTATGTTTACAAATAGCAGAAGGTCTGAAGGGCTTAAATGAACTTGGATGCTATCACCGTGATTTAAAACCTGATAATATTCTCATGTTTGATAATGTTTGGCAAATAGGAGATCTTGGGTTAGTGGCATTTCGAGATGAAGATGAACTATATGATAAGAAAAATGAATTCATTGGCCCCAAAGGTTGGCTTTCTCCTGAAGCCATGAATAAATATCTTAGTTATGATGATAGCATGTATAAGTTTGATTGCAAAATAGATCATCAATCAGATATTTTTCAATTGGGTAAAATATTTTGGTATATTCTCCAAGGGAATGTTCCTATTGGAGGTATTAGTAGATCCGATTTTTTTGACAGGCGAGAAGAGGTCTATAGTTTACTAAAATATATGCTTAATCATTCAAAAAAGAAAAGGCCTTTAACCATTGATTATGTTATCAATGATTTAAAACATATAATACAGAAATATTCACTTTAGTATATGCTTAAGTCAGATATAATATGGCCTGAACATCGGCGATACAAATCGCGTACAGAGTGGGAACCGATAGGTTTCTTCTCAGATTGTTTGTGCAATACGACGTATTTTGATCTTATGCTTGGGTTCTTTTCTTCATCTGCGATAAGCGTGCTCGCTAATGGATTTGCAGTATTCCTTTATAATGGAGGAAGGATGAGGCTTATAGTTAATGATATCTTAACTGAAGAAGATAAGAATGCTATTGCAGATGGGACTGGTGATGTTGAAATACCTTATTTTGATGTGTCAGACATTCGAAAGATTAAAGAAACATTGTCAGAAAGAGATAATCATTTCTTCAACTGTTTAGCATGGCTCATACGGCATAATCGTCTTGATATTAAAATTATAGCACCTAAGAATGGTATTGGTATATCGCATACCAAATCAGGCATATTCTCTGATGGTATTAATGATGTTGGATTTGATGGTTCGTGTAATTTTTCTCGGACTGCATTGGTGGATAATATAGAAAGTCTGACCGTTTCATGTGATTGGGACGGCGATGTAGATGTTGCTAAGATCAAATATATAAAGGATGATTTTGAGAAAGTCTTTCAAGAGAGAGATGACACTGTAGTTTATTTATCGGCAGACAAGATTAAGACTCATATTACAGAGAATTATCCAGATAAATCTATATCCGAACTGCTTGAATCCGAATACAATATTTTAAGGAATCAATATTCACAAAATATCTCTAAACGTATTGCCAAAGCTTTAGATAATGCCAAAGAGCGATTGGAGGTAATTCTTGATAAGCTCAAGGATGGAAAATACAAAGTAGATGTTTTGAAAAACCACGAGCCACATTTCCCATATCCATCTGGACCAAGAGACTATCAAGTACAGGCTTTTGTGAACTGGAAAGATAACAAACAGAAAGGATTATTTGCTATGGCAACAGGTACAGGCAAAACTATTACATCCTTAAACTGTCTACTTGAAATTTATAAGAAACTAGGTTATTATAAAGCACTTATATTAGTTCCAACTATTACACTTGTTGAACAGTGGGAAAAAGAATGTGAAAAATTTAATTTTGGCAATGTAATCAAAGTCTGCTCCAAATACGGAGGGTGGCAGACCTCGCTGGCAAACATACACATGTTGGAGTTGTCAGATCCAAACAACAAATTATCGTATGTGATTATTTCTACATATGCATCTTTTATTCGACCGGCCAATTTTTTGGAATTAAATCAATTCCCAAAGGCTAAATTGTTGCTTATTGCTGACGAGGCTCATAACATGGGAGGAGGGCTTGTTGCAAAACGATTGAATGATATTAAATATTTGCGACGGATAGGACTGTCTGCTACACCTGAGCGACAGTTTGATGAAGAAGGAAATTTGCGATTAATGTCATTCTTTGGATGCGATAAAGAATTTACTTTTGAGTACTCAATGGCAGAGGCCATTAGAAACAAAGCATTGTGTAAATATTATTATTATCCTCATCTAGTGGAATTGACTCAAGATGAAATGAGCCAGTACATTGAGCTGTCGAAGAAAATTGCAAAAATCATTAATAGGACCGATGACGATAGTCGAGAAATCTTAAAACGACTTTTGCTGAAACGAAAGCAAATTATACATAAAGCAGAAAATAAGAAAATAGAATTTGAAACAATATTAAAAGATCATCTAAATAAAACCGGTTCTTTAAAATATACGTTAGTATATGTTCCTGAGGGGAACCAATTAGATGATCAAACCGCAGATATTTTCGATACGGTAGAAGGAATTAAGGATGATGAAGATACACTGCATCTTATTGATGAATATACGCGTATCGTAAGAGATATTGACCCGCATATAGTTGTACGTCAATTTACATCAGAATCCATTGACCGTGATTCAATGTTGTTTGATTTTGCGAATGGAAATATTGATGTTTTAACGTCAATGAAGTGTTTGGACGAAGGTGTTGACGTACCACGTAGCGAATTAGCAATCTTTTGTGCCAGCACGGGAAATCCTAGACAGTTTATTCAGCGCCGAGGCCGTGTGCTGAGAACACATAAAGATAAACGATATGCTGTTATTCATGATCTTGTAGTAATCCCAGGTGTGAATTTCGATCCGGAATGCTATGAGTTGGAAAAGAGTTTAGTCTCAACCGAAGTAAAACGAGTCCGAGATTTTGCACTCCTTTCCGAGAATTGTAATGACACACTAAATATTTTAGATGATGTATTAAATCGATATCAAATATCACTTTTTAATTGATACTACTATGGCTACTCATTACACAAATGGAGACAGAATACTGCAAGCAGTATTGGCCGATCCTAAACTTGCCGAATTGGGCGAGTATACACCAACTGGAGATGAAACAGTTGCAGACGCTCTTGATTCTGAAAATGCCACAATACGTGCTGTTGCCATGATTATTGATGGGAATGAGAATCAATATACCCCTAAAGAAATATATACTCAGGTGTCTAATTATCTTACCTCTAGCATATGAAACTAAATAAAATTATTATAAAGAATTTCCGCAGCTATTACGGTGAAAATTGTTTTGAACTGTCGGATGGCTTAACCCTTGTTATTGGAGATAATGGTGACGGCAAAACAACCTTCTTCGAAGCTTTAGAGTGGTTATTTGATACTAGTAAGGATAATAAAAGCGAAAGTAATATATCCGAGATGCGCAAAGCCGAGATGGGGACTGGAGATAGCGATGAGGTATCTGTAACTATGACCTTTGAGCATGGCGGAGAGAAAGAAATTTGTAAGCGGTTTATTTTTGAGAAAGACACGAATGGGGCTATTAGGACAAGAGATTTCTCTTTTATTGGATATGAAATTGTTGGACCGGAACGACATAAGCGAGACGGAAAGATACTGTTGGAATCTTGTTTTGATACTGTAATACGTCGTTATTGCTTATTCAAGGGTGAGCGAGAGTTAAATGTTTTTGATAATAATACTGCTCTCAAAACCTTAGTGGATACATTCTCAGGAATAAAACAATTCGATAATCTTGTTGAGTTGACTACATATTTTGAGCAACAATCTGATAACTTAGTTACCAAAGAGTTAAAAAAAGATAAAAAGCAAGAGGAGGTTATTAAACGACTTGAATATGAATTGAGTAAAGTGCAATCTGATATTTCTGATGTTCGCCATGATATTAGTATCAAAGAGAAGGCTGTATCAGACTATGAGACCAGATTAAGAGTTCTGGAGGAGAACCAGGATGCTTGTGAGAATTTACAGGATATAAATGCTCGAATTGAGCAGAAAAAAATAGAACAGCGTAGACTGATGGGTTATATCAATCTAGACTATAATGCCATGCTACTGGATGATATGTGGATTCTTAGAGCATTTCCTTCTATTTTAAGCGAATATCAGAAAAAAGTTTCATCTCTTAGTCGTGAGAAGAGAAAATTACAAAAGGCAGAGGACGAAAGAATTGCTGTTGAGAAGGGGAAACAAGAAGCAATAAAGGAAATCCAGAAATTGGCCAATGATGCTACACCTCTCCCGTGGAATCTTCCTGATAAGGAGACTATGCAGGAGATGATCGATGATGAAATCTGCAAAGTTTGCGGGCGGCCTGCAGAAAAGGGAAGTGACGCATATAACTTTATGGTTAATAAACTTAATGAGTATCTTGATCATATTCGTAAAGAATCAGAGGCTGCTCAACAGCAAGAGACTCCAATTAAGCCTCTCTTTGAGAACACATACATAAATGAGCTGCATACACGTAGCATTCAGTTGAGTGGTGATACAGAGCAGGAATTGATGGGGTTGGCAACCGCTATTGCCGATAGGTTATCTTTTGTGCAAAGCAGAAAGCAGGATTTGGAGAGAGTAAATAAAGACCTTACAGAGGCAGAAGATGCAAAAATGCAGCTCCTTATTCAGACCCCTGATCTTACGGAAGAGATGCTTATCAAGAACTTTAAGGATTTTAAAGGCCTTTCTGATAGCAGCAAGCGAGCATCATTAGATCTTCAAGAATTGAATCATGAGCTTGAAGTGTTAGAGGCCCAAAAGCAGGAACTAAAAGAACGACAAAATCAGATAGTCCCATCAAATGGAATCGTAAGAGTTTATCAGAAAGTTCATATTACGCTTGAACGAATCATGAAAGCGTTTGAGGCGGCAAAGAATAGAAATGTAGAAGAATTTATTCAAACCCTTGAGGAGCAGGCTAACATATATCTCAAGAAGCTCAATGCTGATGATTTTCGTGGCGTTATTAAGATAAAAAGAACCGCAGACGGTTCAGCACGAATAAACCTATATAGCTCTAATGATACCTTGATAGCTAATCCAGGTGGTGCTCAAAAGACCACGATGTACATGTCTGTCCTTTTTGCTATATCAAAGATTACTACTCTTAAGAGGGATGAAGATTATCCGTTGATTTTTGATGCTCCGACTTCATCGTTTGGAGAATTCAAAGAGGATATATTCTATAATATTATTGATAATATTGATAAGCAATGTGTTATCTTTACGAAAGATCTGTTGAGATATGATAGGGACACGGAAAAGCGAGAACTTGATTTTGATAAGATAAATCAGCTTTCTTGCTCTGTTTATCGTATACAGAAAGCTCCAGGATATGATGAAGAAGATTTGTCAACTATTAGAACAATAACCGAAAGAATTAAATAGATCATGGCAGAGAAACTATATGATTTATGGGCAAAACGTAATCCTAATTGGGAGAAACGTTTTGAAGACTCTATCATTAAGAACTTCAGTGATTATGGTAAGGGTGTAACCACGTTAGGAGAGGCTAAGGGAAAACTGTTTGGTGCTGGTTACGAAGTTTTCATCATAGCATTTTTTATTGGTCTGTATTACAACCAAAGACGGAAACTCATAGATGATAGCACGAAAATTAAATCGTTAGGACAACCTATTCAATATTGGGGTAATATTGATTCGGTAAAAGGAAGAAAAGCCTATCCTAAATTGAAGGAGTTTATTTTTACAGCATTAGTTGCTAAAACCGATTTTGATTTTATAGCGCTTGATAAAGGTCTAGTAACACCTCGTAAAGCGGTTGATGCCTTAATGCAAACAATGGAAGAGTATGCTAATTGGGGCTTCCATTTTATGGAAGACAAATTGATGGATAACCCTAATTACTTTTATAGAGAAACGGCTTTTCTTGAGGTATTTTTAACTTTTGATGCAAGTACAACAGAATCGACTGAAGATGAACCAGAATCCTTAGATTAGGAGATATACGAACTGAAGAAAGTGAGCATTGTATTAAAAACTCGCTTTGACCTAGAAATACAGATGCGGTAGTGCTATATTTATCAAGCACTACTGCATTGAATAACAATAACGATTGCAAGTTTTCCATAAAGCAAACTTATTCCTATAAATTTTACAGATTTATAATGACTTTTCTCCGTTTCAAATATGGTAGTTCCGATTTGAGCAGACTATTGAAATGGGCTTACGGCATTGTTGGATTGGGTATATTGACCAATACCCCAAATTAATCGTAAGCATCCGATAAAATACACATTGTAAAGCCATCCACTCTTCCGTTACTTTGCCAATAAAAAGACCATGAAACGAATAATGAGTAAAGAAGAGTTCCTGTCTGTTTATGAAAGACAACAGGCCAGTGGCCTGACCATAAAAGATTTCTGTGAGAATGAGGCCTATTCATCCTCCTGTTTCCATTATTGGAAGAAGAAATTTGGCCTGAGCCGTACTTACACCAGCCATCTGGACAAGCTTCCCGATGATACGTTCATTCCATTGGATCTGCGTCGCAGGGGCAATCTCCCGTCAGGCGCGGGTGGCGACGTAACAATAGAGCTTCCTTCCGGAATCAGGATCCACCTTGACAGCCATGGGAACCCTGAACTGACATTTGGATTGATACACAAATTATGCGGCCATGTTCTGTCTGAATGATACCATGCGCTATTTCCTGTGTCCCGGAAAAACGGACATGCGCAAGGGGATCAATTCTCTGTGCGGAGTGGTTCACGACCGGATGGGACATGACGTCCGTCTGGGCGATGTCTTCATCTTCATAAACAGAAGCAGGACCACCATGAAGCTCCTCCATGCTGAAGACGGCGGCATGGTATTGTATGTGAAACGTCTGGAAGAGGGCACGTTCCAGCTGCCGGCCTATGACAGCCGGAGCAGGTCTTATCCGATGGAATGGCGCGACCTGGTCATGATGGTGGAAGGAATCAGTGACAATCCGAACGAGAGGCTGAAAAGGTTGAAAGCCAGTAGAAAGGATGGCTTCTATTGAAAGTTTTTTCATGTATCCGGTTGCGTATCTGACGGAAAATCAGTATCTTTACATCATATAAAGAGATAGAAACGGATGATTCGGCAGGATACAATGGAACAGATAATCAAGAGTCAGCAGGAGCAGATAGCCGGTCTCCTGGAGACTAACCGTTCCCTTGTCGAATCCAACGGGAAACTGCTGGAACAGACGGATGCGCTGCAACGGAAGATACAGGAACTGCTCTCACAGATAGCATGGCTGAACCGTCAGCTTTTCGGGCGGAGAAGTGAGAAGCTGGCAGCCCTGGATCCCAACCAGCTCTCCCTGTTCGATTCTGTTCCTGCAACCGAACAGAATGAAGACATCCGGGAAGAGGACAGCAGCGCGGCGGTTCCTTCAAAAGTAAAGCCCGATGGAAAGAAGAAGGAATCCCGGCGTAACCGCGAACTCCTGGAGGGACTGCCGGTAGTTGAAGTGGTAATTGAACCCGACCGGGTGGATTTGGACCGTTACAGACGGATCGGCGTGGAACGTACCCGTACGCTGGAATTTGAACCGGGCAGGCTGTATGTAAAGGAGACTGTCCGTCCCAAATATGGACTGAAAGACAACCTGAGTATTCCCAAGGAAGGTGAAAGCGGCGTAATCATTGCTCCGCTTCCACCTTCTCCTGTTTACAAATGTCTGGCCGGTTCCACCATGCTGGCCGAAATGCTCCTGCAGAAATACGAATATCACGTTCCATTCTACAGGCAGGTCAAGGAGTTCCGCCATCTGGGTGTCCGTCTTTCCGCACACTGAGCGGCTGGTTCAAGCCTGTGTGTGAACTGCTGAGACCACTTTATGACGAGCTGGTCCGGCTGGTTGTCGGATGCGGGTATGTTCAGGCGGACGAGACCACTGTAAGGGTAATCAGCAAGGGAAAGGGGAAGGCCGACAAGGAGTATCTGTGGATGGTCAGGGCGGTCATGGAAAAGCTGGTCATCTTCCATTACGATGACGGTTCCCGTTCGGGACAGACTATAAGGAAACTGCTGAAGGACTTCAAGGGATATCTGCAGAGTGACGGTTACAGTGCCTACAATGTATTTGAAGGTACTGAAGGAGTGTGCCTCATAGCCTGCCTGGCCCATATCAGACGTCATTTTGAGATGGCTCTGGAGGAAAACAGAAGTCTGGCGGAGCCTGCCTTGAAAATAATACAGGAGATTTATCTGACAGAGCACTTTGCCGACTCCAAGGAATATACGCCGGAAGAACGGCGTGAACTGCGGAACCGTCAGTCCGCCCCTCTGCTGGATTCCTTTGAAATGTGTATGGAAAGCACATATATCAAGGTTCCGCCCAAAAGCCGGATGGGACAGGCCATCTCCTATGCGTATCCGTTATGACCCAGAATGAAGGCCTGTCTCAAAGACGGCAATATAAAGATAGACAATAATCTGGCCGAAAATGCGATACGTCCTCTGACGCTCTCAAGAAAGAACTTCCTCTTCTGCGGGAATCATGAGGCCGCGGAAAATACAGCGGTCATCTGTTCACTGCTTGCCACCTGCAAGGCACAGGAAGTCAATCCAAGAGAATGGCTGAACGATGTCATTGCCAGGCTTCCATATTATCAGGAAAAAGATTCCGGCAAAGATATCCGGGAACTGCTTCCGGATGTCTGGAAGTTGAAGAAGTCAAACGAAAATCCAATTGAAGTCTAATAGAGATACAATAGAACAGCAAACTCTTCCTGTCAACTTTATATTCGTTGATAAGAAGAGTTTGTTGTTTTATGAATCTACAATGTGTATTTTATCGGATGCTTACGATTATCCAGTCAAGTAAATCCTATTTGCCGGAACTCACGATAGAAGTTTGCCATAATATGAGCCAATTTTAGTAGGAGTGGATGTGGTATGCGCTTTGGACATTCATAACTTGGTTCCGATAGTAAGTTTTACTATGGATATGATGAACAAGATTCTAAAATAGGGGAGATAAAATTAACATCATATCCAACAGGCAAGACATGGATCTGTACAGTGTCCTGCCGAATAATTCCGTATGTGCTTTGGTGACGATTTTCCGCTGAGATTGCGATGGCGTATTTTTGATGTGCTTTTGCTCTTAAAGCAACAGTTCCTCGATGGCACAACTTGGTTAAAGTTCTAACCATTTTTTCTGTGGAAACTATGTGCATAGAGCCGAAGCATAGTCGGCAATACGAGAAATAAAATCTTTCGTACTCTGTCCAAATCCAACAGTGATTCTCCCGTGCCCAGCTTGCTGTTTTAAGTGGCACTCATCCCGCCG
>UMIP01050807.1_pt1 | contig 15008 bp, 9 predicted proteins | sample 1965751 | NCBI WGS metagenome assembly UMIP01 (sample SAMEA4836117, study PRJEB28245) | human gut metagenome | biome: gut microbiome; material: fecal sample | place: Denmark | collected 2008
CGACTGCAAAAATACGAAAATTTATTGAGAAAAGACAAGAAATGGCAGGAATTATAAATACTGCAACACAAATTTAAGACTATTTAAGCCTAATCGCTTTAATATCTCAGAAATTTTGTATAAACAAATACTGTTTTTCATTACTTTGATATCAAAATGTGAACGAAGAACTATCTGTGTTTAGATAATTTATATAGTATTAAGAAAAAGTAGTAGCAAACAAACTCATAATAAGTTTGCTTGCCACTTTATAAATAGACCAATTAAAGACCAATTCGGACCTTCCTTTCTTGTTGTACTATAGTATCTGCGTAGAATTCTCCCGATTTGATAGTGTTGTTTTCTTTTTGAGGTTTATCACTTATATCCTTTTCTTGAACAGGTGGTGCCAATTCTAACTGTATTTTTCTATCCAATGCTGCCAGTTCCGTCTTCAGACTTTTCAGCTCTTCTTCTCTCTTCCAGACCTTGGAAGCAATTTCCTTTAGTTGCGGTATCTCCTTCTCCAGTGTCCTGCATCTTGAATCATACTGTTCAATGTACCCTTGTATCTTCTGCAGGGCATTCACAAAGTTATTTGCCGCAGCTATCGGGTCAGACTTGGCGAGATGTCCGTTGTTGTACTGATACTTGTAATGGCCCTCAACAACAAAGCGGTTATCAACGAAGGGAAGACCGCTCTCAAAGCTTGTCTCGCTTACGACCTTGATAGGAAATCCATAAATTGCACCTATTTCCTTGTATTCCCCATCTGTCCTTTCCGTTTTTGCCATCCTTTGAAGCTGTTTGCCTATCACTTCCAGATTATTGGACTCGAGACCGTTAAGGGTGATGAGATTGAGAATATTCCCGTCCATATCCTTCTTTGCCTGACTCATAAACTTGTCATAGTCCGCTGTCATGCCTTTGAGTATAGTCCGATTGCCGTCCAGCTCTTCTGACTTTGACTTCAGTTTCTGTTCCGAATCACGCTTGCCCCTGTTGAACGATTTGCGCTCACCCTCCAGAGAAGCAATCTTCTTCTCCAGCTTTGCCTTGTCAAGCAAGTCGGTATTTCCGGAGAGAATAGCCATATACTCGGAAAAATTCATGCCCGATTTCTCGTCCATCGCTCCCTCGTCAATGGTTCTCGCCCCCAAGGCTCCGCTTTTCAACTGCGAGATAAAAGTCTGCTTGCAGTGCAGGAGGTTAAACTTGTACGAGTCAAGCGACTTTTCCACCGCATAGATGATGACATCCACCTTGTTGTCGGCATAGATTTTGGCAATCTCGTTGCCGGCACGCACACCTCGACCGTCACGCTGTGCCAAGTCTGACGGTCGATCGGGTAGGTCAAGGGCATTGCTGCCCTCTTCCCCCCTAAGAACCGTACATGAGAGTTTCCCCTCATACGGCTCAAGCTTTTCTAAGCCTCTGTTTGTATGCAGAGACCGGCTCAAACTACTTCTTGTTTCCATTTGATTTGCGGGATAATTTAAAACATTCATCATGAACCAACAGATTGCATTTCTTTCCGTTTTGAACGGTTGGCATGACATTCCATGCCTTGTGCGTATCAATAGGCTCACCGCATATAGGACATTTGCGTCCTTGCTTTTCCCATAGGTACAGCAGTGACTTGCGTCCTTTTAGCGTAACAAGCATTTTCGACTTCTTTCTTTTATAGAAGTACAGACGACAGTCTGCATCAAACGGGTTCATGTCTCCTTTAATCTGCGTGTATTGCAGGAATGGAAACGATGAAGTCAGAGACAATAATGTCAATTGGTCTTCCTTTCCGTTTGGTTTCTTGAATTTTGAAGCGAAAGTCCATTTGTTCCCTCGAATGTCATGCCAATATCGGTCTTTTATCCACCGTTTCCCTTTCTTGGAATGACGGCGTTTTGCCCATTGCCATAGTGAGAGGAATATCTGATGGTCGATTCTGTGAAATGAATCACGTGTCGCCCCATGCTGATAATAACCTCCCCATCCTCGGATTTTAGAGTTCAACATTCTGATTAACGACTCCTGTCTGCAACCCTTGTTCTCCTTAATTACCTTACGGATATTCTCCATAAAGCGTTTCTCGGATTTCTTTGTCGGCTTGGTCAATATGTCCTTGCCGTATTTGCGGATATTAAAGCCAAGAAAATCAAAACCGTCATGCACGTTGGTTATCACCGTCTTTTCCTCTGATAAGGTCAGACCTCTTTCAGACATAAATTCAGCAACCAATGGCTTGATTTCATTTTCAAGAGTTTCCTTGTTCTCGCAAGTGATGATAAAATCATCCGCATAACGTACAAGGTTCACCATTGGTGAATACAACTTACCATTAACATGATGGCGCTTATATCTATCTGCAAGAGCTTTCTGCAATCCGTCCAAAGTCATATTGGCAAGTGTCGGAGAAATTATACCACCTTGCGGTGTTCCTTCCTCGGTCGGGAACATTTGCTTGTTGAAAACATAGCCACATTTCAACCATTTTCGGAGTATTGCCTTATCCATTGGGATATTGGCAAGTAACCACTCATGGCTGATATGGTCAAAACACCCTTTTATGTCACCCTCCAAAATCCATTCGGGAGAATATCCCTTTCGGAGAATGTTATGACATTGCTGTATTGCATCCATACAGCAGCGTTCCTTGCGGAAACCGTATGAACGAGTATCAGCTGTAGTTTCTGATACAGGCTCCAATGCCATAAGATAGAGTGCTTGCATGGCTCTGTCTTTCATTGTCGGTATTCCCAACGGTCGCAGTTTGCCGTTGCTCTTCTTGATATGAACTCTTCTCAGCGGCATTGGCTGGTAGCCTCTGCGTTTGAGTTGGGTTATTGCTTGCATTTTAGCTTTAGGGGTATCCCATATTTCTTTGTCAACCCCAGGAGTACAACCACCCCCGTTAGAAGTAACCCTCTTTACGGCTAAGGCTTTTGCGTAAAAAGAGTGGGTAAGCGTCCATTGCAAGGCTTTCACCTTGTTATGTCTGCCTTCCTTCTGAGCCTTTACAATACGAGCTTGAAGCTTCTTAACAGCTTGCTCCGCCTTAGTCCAGTCTATTCTGTCCCAATTTGATTGCAGGTTGTCAGTCGGCGCACACGATTGGTCGAGGAGATTTTCTTTGATTTTATCGTTCATTTGCATTCCTACTTTAAAAAGTTCTAAAAGTTTATTGTAAAGAATTACCATTTGGCTAATGTTGGGTATTTGCCTCCCAAACATTACCACAGAAGTCTGCCCACTTTCGTGGTAGGTTGATGTTGTCCCTTGTCAACTCGTGATAAGTGGCTCAAACCCTATCCGTCCCATTACAGAACGGCATTCGCTTTCTCTGTTATCTTATACCTGCACATCATTCAGCATCCATTACTTTCAGCTTACCTGTCTTTTGTCTGACAGGAGATGTACAGGCTTACCATGTTCCACATAGATAACTAACGGATAGGTTAGGTTCTGTCTCATCCTCCGACGGTCTTTACATCCGTGTAATCCTACCATGGAGAGGATTATCTGACCGCATCCCATTTTGGGTAGAGTGTATCAGTATCTTGCACTCTTTTACGACATTACGAAGTTTACTAACAGTTCGCTTACGCTAACCATACTATCCAGCCTCGCCACTCTACGGTATGATACTAACCATACTTGACTTCCCCTCACGGTTCTGTCTTGTCTTGTGAAAGTGTACTTTGTCCCGACCGCTTAATACAACATTAAGGTGCATCGGTCGGTAGGCTACCGCTGACGGAACAGCGGGTTAAAGCTGATACTTAAAGTATCATTCCAACAATTATCTATGCGACTTCATGTCGCACCCACGGTGTGTCCAAATGATGAATAGCAACACACCTTTTTTGTGCATTTACGCCTGTACCTAACATGGATGTGGAGCCGAACAATACTCGTACCGAACCCTCGTTCATGGCTGCTATCACCGCCTTTCTTGCCCTCTCGTTCTTGCACTCCTGAATGAAGCGAATCTCTGACGAGGGTATTCCATAATCCTCTATCAGCTTACGCTTGATTTCAGAATACACGTTGAATTCCCCAGGTCTGTATGTGCCAAGATCTGAGAATACGAACTGCGTGCCCTTGTGATTGTCATAGCGTTTGTAATAGTCCGCTATCATCTTGGCACAATGGCTCGCCTTATTGTCGGGATGATCCTCACAAGTCGGGTCTATCATGCGCATATCGAGAGCCATCTTTCGGGCATAGTCCGTGGCAATGAGCATCTTTGCCTTCTCTTCCGTTTCTGACAGTGGAAGTCTGCCGAGGATGGTAGCATCGCCCGTCTTGGCAAACTCCATCAGTTTTTGGATGAAGTCCTCCTGCTCGGGTGTCGGTGGTATGTTATGAAGGATCTCGTTCTTCTGTGGTCTGTCCACGCCAACCGCCTCCGCCGTGCGATAGTCGGTTATCTCGTTGTAGAAAGCAGCAAGCTCCGGTACCTTGATGAAGTATCTGAAACGTTCCTTCTGTACGATGTTGTTGGTGACGTTAAACTCGAAGTCGGTAGTTTTCTTGGCGAAGATTGCCGCCCACGCATCGAAACAGCGGATGTCCTGACGCTCCAGTTCCTTGGGGCGCAGGTACTTGAAAAGCAGATACAACTCAGTCAGTGAGTTACTGATAGTTGTTCCCGACAGAAATGTCGCTCCCAAGTCTCTGCCTGTCCGCTCCTGTATGGTTCGGATGGCAAAGAGCATATTGAGTGCCTTCTGGCTCCCCTCGCTGTTGCCGAGTCCTGCCACACGGTCGTGACGGGTGTTGAACATGAGGTTCTTGAACTGGTGGCTCTCGTCCACAAACAAGTGGTCGATGCCCATCATGCGGAAGTCCACCACATCATCGGTACGCTGCTCGATGCTGTAGGCTATCTTCTGCAACTTCACCTCCAGATTCTGCTTTCGCTTTTCCAAGCCTTTGAGCATTCCCCTCGACACGTCTTTGCCCTGCGTGCGTATCACTTCCAAGTTTTCCTCCACGGTATCAAGCTCAGCCTGCAATATCTGCCGCTGGAGTTCTGGCGATTGCGGTATCTTCCCGAACTGGTCATGCGACATGATTACACAGTCATAGTCGTTGTTCTTGATGTTGTTGAAGAAACTGACACGGTTCTTGGTGGAAAAATCCTTCTCCGAGGCATAGAGTATCCTCGCATGGGGATAAGCTGTCTGATAGGTGGCAGCTATCTCCGCGACATTGGCTTTCAGCCCGATAATCATCGGCTTGTGAGCCATACCGAGGCGTTTCATCTCATGCGCAGCCATGCACATGATGAGGGTTTTGCCTGTACCTACGGCGTGGTCACATATCCCGCCGCCGTTCTGCAAAAGCATCCAAACACAGTCCTTCTGACTTGGATACACACTCTTGATGCCATACTTTCCGCCAAGGGCTTTCAAGTCCAAGCCGGGGAAGGTCTGGTGAGAACCGTCATACTTCGGACGCACGAAGCAGTTGAACTTCCGGTTGTACATTGTGGTCAAGCGTTCCTTAAAGGAGTCAGACTGCTCCTCCAGCCATTCAGTGAACCCGTTGCGGATTTCGTCAATCTTGGCATTGGCAAGCTGTATGCCCTCGCTGTCACGCACCTTGATGTCGTTGCCGTGTTCATCCTCACCGATGCTCTTCATCATGTCGGGACAAGTGTTGTGCAGGGCATGTTTCAGAAGACTCATGCCGTCATAGTTGCGGTAATAGCCCTTCACCATATACTCATCCGTGATGGCCATGGTCTTCATACTGCATTTTGCCGAATATTCGTCCATGCTGTCGGAATAGACGATGCTGACCTGTGTATTGAAGAGGTGGCTCATGTAAGCGGAATACACACCTGTAGGTATCCAACGCTCACCGAAGTTGAAGTCCAGGTCCTCAAAGGCTATCGGTTCGGGAATGCTTGCCTTCAAGGCTTCCAACGACTCCCTCACGATTGCATGGTCGGGATTTTCCTTCAGCCATTCTTCTATACGCTCCGCTTTCTCTATGACATTGCCAGCAATGAAGCGGTCGGCTATCTCGTAGCCGTCTATGAGCGGATTGTAATAGATGCGCCCTTTAAGCGCTTCCGTCAGTTCCGGTTCCAGCATATCCGATAATTCAGTCATATACGGCAAGTCGATACGGCCGAACTTGTTGAGCGAGGCGGTGAGCGCTTCCTCTGGAGAATCGACATGACTGACCTCGTCAAGCGAAAAAGAGACCGGGTGGTCGAAGATGTCTGACTTTATGAACTGTCCGTTTTCCACCCGTTCCAATGACAGCATGTCGCGCCCTGAGGCATCCATGAGGATGAACTTCACGTTCTGCTTGGCATTGAGGTTGCCGAAGCGAATGAAGAAAGCGTCATAATAGACATTCAGACTCTCACGCATCTGCTTGTTTTCCGTCTGTTCTTCCGCTTCATAGGTGTAAAGTTTCTGATAGGCATCACGGAGGGCGATATACAGGACAGCCTTTTCTTTCTGCTCCATATTCAGATCCAACGGCATGAAGGTAGCACCATACTTGGTAAGGTCTTTCAATACACCGATATTTCTGGCAGAGTCGAGCACCATAGAACCCTCACGATGAAAACTATCCAGTTTCTCATCAAATGGACGGGGCTTCATAGCATCCTCTTTCTTCTTTGCCAGCTCTTCCCGCTTTCTTTCTTGCCCTTTTTGTTGTTCCCGCTCATGATCTGTTTCTTCCAATGTGTTCTGAGTCTTGGAATCTTCTTTTGGCTCATTCCCTTTCGACTGTCCATACCCGATTTGAGCTTTGAGAACTTCTATCGGTTCCATCGGCGGCTTGAACTTCGGATCAAGCGTATCTTCAACGCCCAAAGCCTTGAGTTGTTCCTGACGGTGCAGTTCCGCCTTTTGGCGCAGCAGCACCCTGTCTTCGGGAGCCATGGTCATCATCATCTCGTAAAAGCCGTTGATTGGCGGATTCTCTTCCCAAGAGATGCTTGCGTATGGCTCATCCCCAAGCAGGATTGGTTTTGTCTCCTGTGCTGTTTCCTGCTCTTTTGCATCTGTCAACGAAGGCTTTTCTTCTTTTTCCACAGGCTTTGTCACAACTTCAAAAGTCGGATTTACGCTTTTTACCAACGGACTTGCTTTCTTCCTTGACACTTTCTTGGCGACAGCACCCACTGTTACCTCTGCTTTCTTCTTTGTAGCATGGACAGTCAGACGGTTTTCTTCTTCCATTCCCCAAAGGTCAAACAGCGTCATTTGCACTGGTGGCTGATGATGATTGGACTTTTGGGATAGCTCTGCATCATCAGTAGGCTTTTCCTGCTTTTGCAAGGATACTACCGTATCGCTCTGCTTTTCCTCAATGGAAGGCTTTATCTTCTCTGTTTTTTCTATCTTTTCTGTTTCTTCAACCTCCTTAACTTCCTCAGCCTTTGTTTCCTCTATCCCCAAGTATCGGTTCAAATTGAGGTTCTTCTTAAAGTCTTCATGGAGCATCTTTCGCAAATCCTCTGCAATGCCTTCCACGCCATCCTCATGCGTGTATATCATTGCAGGTTTGCCGAACGGGTCAGTATCCAACTTTGCTGTTGTATGGATAATGCGTTCCGGATGCTCCAGAAAGTAGTTGTTTGTCGGAATGCGGTTCTCGTCATTATAGACGGTATCAAGCAGGTTGTCGTCTCCTCGCAGCGACTCCTTTTGGCTGTTTTTCTGGAGGATGATGAGGTCACTGCCCACTTCCGTATTGGCATTTTCCGTGAACAGGTTGTTGGGAAGACGAATCGCTGACACGAGATCAGCATGATAGAGCATCATAAAACGCGCGGCACTGTTGTTTTTGGCATTCAATACGCCTTGTGAGGTGATGAAGGCAACCAACCCGCCGTCCCTTACCGTATCAAGAGCCTTGACAAAGAAGTAGTTGTGTATGCGTCTGGTGACAAGTGCCCTCATGCCTTTCATGGCTGTATAGGACGGATCAAACACGGCAACATCGCCAAAGGGAATATTTGAGATGGCGAGGTCGAAGTAGTCATTGAAAGGCTTTTCTATCTTCTCGAATCCCTCTATGCGCACTTTCTGCTCCGGGTGCAGATGGCAGAGTATCTTTCCCGTAAGCAGGTCTTTTTCAAATGCCATAATGTCTGCCTTGGGATTGTTATCCAAGACGGAATCGACAAAGGCACCGATGCCTGCCGAGGGTTCAAGCACCTTTTCGGGGATGATCTGATGCTCTTTCAACACATCCGTCAGAGCCTCCGTAACGGCTGACGGCGTGTAGAATGCCGTGAGGACAGACTGTTTCAGACTGTCCATCAACTGTTTGTACTCGCTTTCGTTCTTGCTGTTTTCACGGATAAGTCTATGCAGCTCCACTGTTGGAGCAAACAACTCAAGGTCTGACTTTGTCCAATGGACGGCATCCGCCAGTTCCCTGGCAGGGTTCAGGATGCACTTCAATCCCCCGAATCCGCAATAACGCTCCAGAAGGAGACGCTCACGGGCGGTCGGCGTGCGCTGTTCCCTGTCAAGGATGAATGCCGTCTCTATCGCCTTGATGTTGTCGTTCAGCCGTTGTTTTCTATTGTACGCCATTTGACTCTATGAAAAGGGCTACGGCTCCAGTCAACTCCGTGTAGAGCTGGTCGTAGTCCGGTGACTGGGCAAAATCGTCATCGGTGAGGTCGTAAATGGAATACACGTTGTCAACCAAAGGCAGGAGGTTCTTGACAAACGCTTCCTGGTCTTCTACTGCTACCTCCAGGGGAAACTCACTGTCAACAACATCATACAGGATGCTGTACTTGGAAAAGCGGAGACCTTTCAGCAATGCTGACATGGCAAGCTCTTGTGCCGCATCGGCAAAGAGGGCATCACGCCGTGCCTGCTCATATACTTCTGCGGCATGGTCTGCACGTTCGCGGATAAAGTCCGCATCGCTGGCTTGTGGAAAACGGTTCTCTCTGAGATGGTTCAAGAGATACAGTCCGTAATAGGACAACTCTGTCTGTGCCTGTTTCTTTCTGTTCATTTGTCTGTTGAATGGATTAAGTGGTGAATAATAAACCGTGGATGGCGGTTGATGTTTGTGTGAAAGCAAGAAAAAGGCACTCGGTATCCCTCCGAGTGCCGCCACTTAATCCACAGTAAATAAAAGCATCCTGAATAAAGACACCATTTATGAACCATGTTTCGGTGGCAAAGGTACAAACTATTTCTTGTATCTCTTCACATTTCCTCGCTTTTCTGCTGTTTTGCGCTCTGCAAAGACGAATTTCGTGTTGAAATTCTCGTCAAAGGCTATGGCTGCGGAGAAAGGCTTGCCTTGCTTGCTGGTGAAACCATTGAGCGTTCTGGTCTTGCCCTTGGTGAGCAAGTCGGTGATGTCGGCATCTGTGAGCAACTTTCCTGCTACCTGCTTGAACACTGGCATACCGCACTCCTTGTTGCTGCATCTTACTACCTTTCCGAAGAACTGCATGATACCTTGCTTGCATTTAGGACACTGGCAGCCGGAATCCTTGTGGCTGAAAAGTCTGTCACAACCTAACAATTCCGCAGTGATTTCACGGGTATAGCCTTCGATACTATGGGTGAACCCGTCTGCACTTGCTTCACCTCGTTCAATCTTGGCAAGTTCCGCCTCCCATTTGCCCGTCATCTCCACATTGGCAATCGCCATGTTCTTCACCACGGAATGCAGGGCGAGTCCTTTTTCCGTCGGCACGAGTTTCTTCTGCTGGCGCACCATATACTCTCGTTTGAGCAAAGTCTCGATGATGGCGGCACGTGTGGCAGGTGTGCCTATACCGATGTCCTTCATTGACTGGCGCATCGTATCATCTTCTATCTCTTTGCCTGCGGTCTCCATTGCTGCAAGCAATGTGGATTCCGTATGCAAAGGCTTCGGCTTGGTCTTACCCTCCGTGATGGTGCAGCCAGAAAGAGTGATATGCTGTCCTTCTTGCCAGTTGGGAATGACTTGATCCTTGACCTCATTGTCGGTTGCGTCTGCATCCTTGTCCTGCCTGTTGTTCTTTTCCTTGAGCGACAACGCTCGCCAGCCAGTCTGTCGGATGATGGAGCCACTGATGCCAAACTCAACTTCATGATCCACTTGCGCCGATACTGATGTGATGTCCTTGATGCAGTCTGCCGAGAACGCTTCTATCATCCGGCACAATATCATGTCATAAACGATCTTCTCGTCCTTGAAAAGACCGACAGCAGGATTCTCTGTGATGAGCAGGGCATGGTGATCGGTCACCTTGGCTGCATTCACGCTGTTCTTGCTGTAGTCCTCACTGCCAGGCAAGAGTTTCACTTTCTCTCCATATTCCGAATGATTCTCCAGATTCTTGAAGAGTTTGGGAAGGGTGGCAAATATATCATCCGAGATATAGCGGCTTGATGTTCTTGGATAGGTGATGAACTTTGCCTCGTAGAGTTTCTGGGCGATGGATAGTGTATGCTCTGCCGTGAAGCCATGCTGGGAGTTGGCTTCTTTCTGCAAGGTGGTAAGGTCGTAAAGGAGCGGTGCCTTCTCCACCTTTCGCTTGGTTGCGACCTTTGTGATGATGGCAGAACCGGTATCTTTCACCTTATTATATATGTCGGTTGCGGTGGCTTTGTCTGCCCATCGGTTGGCAGATGTGAACTTCAGTATATTGCCACTGTCTGCATCAACCACACCGAAGTGTACCTGCCAGAACGGTTTCGACTCGAAACGCTTGTGTTCCCAATAGCGTTCGCACACCATGCCAAGTGTCGGAGTCTGCACACGACCTACGGAATAGGTGCCACGTCCTGCGGCTATCGTCAGGGCTTGTGTGCCGTTGATGCCGACGAGCCAGTCTGCCTCACTTCGTGCCTTGGCTGCATGATAGAGATTGTCATACTCCTTGCCATCCCTGAGGTTCAGAAGTCCCTCACGGATGGCGGTGTCCGTAAGCGAACTGATCCAGAGACGGTCGAAAGGCTTCCTGCAACCGAGATACGCATAGAGGTATCGGAAAATCAACTCTCCCTCACGTCCGGCATCAGTTGCTACGATAATGCGCTCACTGCTGTCAAACAGCTTGCCGATTATCTTGATCTGGGCAAGCACACCTGCATCTGGTTTGTAGCCGTTCTCAGTCTTGACTTGTCGGGGAACAAGAACGAACGGGTCGGGAATCACAGGCAGATTCTCCGCATGGAATCCCTTCATGCCGTAGGTATCCGGCATGGCTGGCTGCACTAAATGTCCGAATGCCCATGTCACATAATAGCCATTGCCCTGCATATAGCCTTCCTCACGCTTGTCAGCTCCCACAATGTGGGCGATTTCCTTGGCTACGCTTGGCTTCTCTGCGATGATTGTCTTCATTGTCTGTTGTTTTTGTGACATCCGCAACCGTGGGATAGACGATCGCAGATGTCGGTTGTTATAATGGATGATTAACTCTGTGAATCAAGTGGCGGCAATTACATCTTCACGCTTCTTGCCTTTCTCTTTGGCTTCTGTTCCTCGGCGTTCTGTTCCTTCTGCTGCTTGTCGTTCTTTGGCGCAGACTGTCCCGGACTCAGCGGATCCTTGGTGTGCTTGGTCGCCTCATGGGTCTTGCCCTGCTCGTTGACGGCGACTTGTACCTTGTTCTCGTTGGTCGGAATCTGTTCCTTTGCCTGCTTTAGGTCGGGATTGTTGCGGTAGGAACGTGGTTGCATCTTGTCGAAGTCGAACTTCACATAGGCGGTATAGGTACCGCTGCCGTTCTTGTTCGGCACTTCCTTGATTTCTATGGTCTTGCCTGCCACATAGTCGTCCTTCTGCTGCTCGGTCAACTCCTTCTTGAAATAGGTGTTGAGTCGGCGGATGGTTCCGTCCTCATTGAGCCAGTGGTTGGGATCTTGCTGTTTCTTCTGACCGCCCGTATCACCTTCTGCCTTCTGCTCCTGCTTGTCAGCGGTTTGCTTCTTGTCGCCATTCTGTTTCTGACCTTGCGCCTGTCTTGTGCTGCCAGGCACGAACTCCACGCCACGCTGTTCCACATTCACCTGCAGCAGCGGTGTAAACTTGCGCCCGTTGGCAAGCTCAATCTCCTTGCGAAGCGGAATACCTGAGTAGAGCACTCTCTTGTCGTCCTTGGTAATAGGTGTCTTGCCGATGGTATCGGGTATGCGCACCTTGTTGGTCGGGATGTCAACAATCTCATTGGTGAGACGGTCGATACTGATGAAATGAGGACGCAGCTCACCTGTATTCTTGTCGGGGAAATCCACAACCTTTCCGAGGTTGCCGTTCTGCAACAGGTTCTTCTTGTCCTCTGGAGTGAAGGTATAGCCTTTGTAAGCGACATCGAGTTTAGGCTCGTTGCGCACGAAATGCGGCACGAGTTGCAACTGGTCGTTATCGTCCTTGCGGAATGACAGACGGGCCTGTATCTCTATCTGTTCACCGCCGAAGGTCGGCTTCACAATCACAAGCCCCGTCTTGCCGTAGTTGAGCAGGGCTTTCATATCCTTCTCATTCATACTGTTGAAGTCTATGCCATATTTGGCACCCAATTCCTGCAGGTTCACATCGTTACCACTGATGAGGTTCTGCTTTACACCCGGAGCGGTCTGTGCCTGCTGTTCGGCTGCGGTCTGTTCTGGTTTCTGTTCCATGTCGTTCTCTTTTTCGTTGGTTTGTTCAGATGATACATTCTCTTTTTCTGTGTTAGCTTGCGTCTTGGACGCATCGTCCGATGATGCGGTTTCTTTCGCCTGACCTTCCGATTGCTTTGCCTCTTTCTCATAATTGGAGGTGTCAACCTTGTGGGCGGAAAGAATCTCCTTGTTAGCCTCCGGATCTTTCAGCAACTCCTTCATCACGCCAAGCAGGTTTTCCACCTGGTCTGCCGCTATGCGGTAGAATCCGAATCGGCTTGGCTTCTTGCACTGGCGGAAGAAGTTTCTAAAGAAACTGTCCATCAGGTCGCTGTTGCGGTCAAAACGCAGGAAGTCGGACGTGTTCTCCGCCTTGGCGGGTGCTCGCTTCGGTGTGCCGTCCCTGCTGAGTCCGGCGACGACGCTGATCTCGCCCGTCTTTTCGTCACGGACTACCAGCACGTCCTGTTCATCACTCTTTTTCTTTTGTACCATAATTGTAAATTTTTAATGGTGAATACTGTTGTTATTTGAATTTCTGATGAATGCGAGTCAAGTAATGCTCCACATTCTCTTTCTTGAATTCTTTGACATTATTCTCTACAAACTGCATCACATCCTCTTCCGTGTAGTAGGTTTTCTGCCCCAAACGCTTGTAGGGAAGCACTCCCAGACTGCGATAGCGTTGAAGGGAACGAGGGGAGATTTGAAATAAGAGGCAGAGGTCTTGGTTGTCAAGCAATTTTTCATTGATGGCAGAACTTCCTTTTTGCTCCGTCTCTCGTTCGTGTCTCAACATCAGCATGTCGTAGATGCCGTCTATCTTTTTGTGTAGGTCATGGAGATATAACTCCAGTTTTCTCAATGTTCCATCTTCCATGCTCATGTTTCCTTTGCTATTGTTCGTTCCTCAACCATTCTTTCAATGGCTTCAACTTGGTATCGGCATTGATTACCAATTTTAATAAAATCAATGCGGTTCTCTGAGCGCATTCGCTGCAAGGTGCGCTTGCTCACACCAAGCATCTTGGCTGCATCGTCATTGGTCAACATCGGCTTCAATCCCTTACCCGTCAGGTTCTCTTGAAATGCCATTTTTGCCAATCGCACGTACTGGACTATTTCTGTCAACTGTTCTGTCAGCTTTTTGAAGGCTGCACTTTCCATTGTTATTACTTCCATTCTAATTCCGTTTGAAATGTTATATAATTCGTTGTTTTTATTTCTCGGCGGCAAAATTAACCATTTGCGAAATACCCGTTTAACAACTCATTAATGACCCACGTATAATTTTCTTGATTTTTCTTGCCAAGCGGTCGGCAAACCCCAGAAAAGCACTGCCACAGTTATTCATTTTCATTGTTTTTCTACATACACACATTAACTTTGCATCCGAATTTGTTGAACCAATAAAACAGAGAATATGGAAGTAGTAACAATGGAAAAGAAGGCATTCGACTTGATGATGGCAAGATACGATGCCTTGGTAAAGAAAGTTGAGTTGCTGAAGCATAAGGCTAACGGCAAGCGTCTGAACAAATGGCTTACAGGTCAAGAGGTCTGCCAGCAACTTCGCATCAGCCAGCGCACCTTACAAAAACTTCGTGACCGCCGTTTCTTGGGGCATACCCAGATAGGTCGCCAATTCTATTACTGCCCCGAAGAGGTCAAAGCCATCGTTCCGCTTATCGCCAGAATCAAATCGGTATAGCATAAAGCCAAACTCGCCCAAGGCAAAGCCGAAAACTTCACCCTGGGCGAGCCAACACATTTTATATTCACCACTTAATCCAAATTGTAAACAATGAACATGAACCAACTTCTTACGCATGAGAGCAAGTCGATAGACACCGCCATGCAATCCTTGAAGAAAGCCAACAACTGGCTATCCTCATTCATCGAGTCCTACAGCCCACCTTTGGACGGGGAGCGATACCTCACCGACAAGGAACTCTCCGAGCATTTGAAGCTTAGTCGCCGCACCTTGCAGGAATATCGCAAGCAAGGCATTTTGCCCTACATTATATTATGTGGCAAAACCCTCTATCCGGAATCCGAGATACAAGCACTTCTCACTGGTAATTACCGCAAGCCGATAATCGACGGCACTGTTTCATAAGAGGAGGGTACTGCTTCATAATAGTGAAACAAAAATAGCGTACAGGGTACAACGACAAAAATCGTTTCCTCTGTACGCTATTATTTATAAAGGTGTAGGAATCTTATTAAAAGATGAGAGATTCTAACTTGCACCTCTTGGCATCGTTCCGTTCATCACAATAATCATCGGATACTCGTGTTTTACTTGCTCTGCATGGCAATCCTTGCGGTTTACAACCTTACTGATAAACCATTGTCTGAACAACAAGGCTTGGTATGTATCCATTTGAAGTGCTATGGCGATAATCACTTCCATAT
>UMIP01066211.1_pt1 | contig 14938 bp, 9 predicted proteins | sample 1965751 | NCBI WGS metagenome assembly UMIP01 (sample SAMEA4836117, study PRJEB28245) | human gut metagenome | biome: gut microbiome; material: fecal sample | place: Denmark | collected 2008
TCAAAACATTTGGATTTTAACATAGAAAGCAGATCTACACAGATGCTGATTTGCGTTATTCTCCCACAGAATTCACAGAACACACAGAACCTTTTGCTATAAAAATCTGTGTAAATCTGTGAATTCTGTGGGAGTTCTTCTCAGCAAGAAAGTTCTGTGTATTCTGTGAATTCTGTGGGAGTTTTTCTCAGCAGAAAGCCCTGTGTATTCTGTGAATTCTGTGGGAGTTTTTCTCAGCAGAAAGTTCTGTGGGTTCTGTGAATTCTGTGGGAGATTATCTCAGCAGAGTGAATTCTGTGGGGGATTATCTCTTTGGGTGCGTGGGTACGGCAAGGATGCCATACCCTCCTACAATACATCTGTGGGAAGAGAAAGATTATAAGCCCGACCAGACACTCGGGTTGAATGTCTTCTCGACCCGCGCCTCCACATCATCAGGCAGATTGCAGAAGAAGTCGATGCCAGTGCGCTTCTCAAGCTCGCTGATAGAAATGGCGTGTGAACGTAACGTCTCGTTCATGCGCCACGCATTTGTCTGTTCGCTCCAGAACGCCATGCCCGCATATCCGAACGAACTCTTACGCAGGATAGCCATGTAGAAATATTTCGGCACGATGAGCTTGCCCCCGATGCGCGTTATGATGTTAGTCTCGCTGTCGATTGTGCCACCCTTGCAAACGAAGATAGTATCCGTTGCAGAGAGCTTGTCTGCCCACTTGCGCAGCTGGTTCTCCATACGCACCCACAAGCCATTATCACCTGTTTTCTTGTCGAAACCATTAAACTTATGATACTGCGGTTGCATATTCGTCATAACGAAAGTCTGTACGTTCATCTCCTTCGATGCAGTGCGGTCGCCGCTCGGACAGATGTGCCCACGGTCGTAGCCAGGGAAGTAAGTGTACTCGCCCCAATACTCGTTGCTATTGAGGTTCGTAGCATCGAAGAAGAAGGAGTCCGTCTCACGCGAATACTTGCCCGAGTAGCCTTTGTGCATCTGATAGCACGTCCAGCGCTGCGAACGCTTGTCGCAGTCCCACTCCACCGAGAAGTTTACGCCGTCTTTATCGTAAGATGTAGATGTCATGCGATAGACAATAACCTTCTGTTTGCCGCCCTGCTTCAGAGCTGGGAACTCGGTGCGCTGTATCGCCTTGTTGTAGCCGTTGGCAGCCGACGGCACGTTAGCGTTCTTATTCTTCTTGTCTACCTGTCCGCTTTGGCTGCCGTTGCCGCCCTCCTCGTCGTCTCCACAAGCGCTGAAGGTGAGCGCAGAGAGCATCAGCACAGCCATCGCTACGCAGCGCAATGCGTATTTATAATATTGCTTCATCTGAATATATCTTTTAAAAAACCTTTTTACTCTTTTACTTTTAAAAGTCCCTTTTTACTTTTTACTCTTTTACTTTTTTACTTTTAAAAGCCCCTTTTTACAAATAAAAAGAGAGTGTGTTCCATACGTATATGCAACTACGAATGGAACACACCCTCAATATTCATATTCAAAAATAGAGCGTGTCTATCTGAAGTATATATCTCGTTCTTTTCCTTACTTGCGAACCTTTGCGTAGCGGTTCATGAACTTATCTACGCGACCTGCAGTATCGACAAGCTTGCTCTTACCAGTATAGAACGGGTGAGATGTGCTTGAGATTTCGACTTTTACCACTGGGTAAGTTTCGCCTTCAAACTCTACTGTCTCTGTAGCCTTGCATGTAGACTTTGTAAGGAACATATCGCCGTTGGACATATCCTTGAATACGACGGGGCGATAGTTTTCTGGATGAATTCCCTTCTTCATTTTGTTTAAATTGTTATAGTGTTAAATAAATAATTCGCTTTCAAACGCTTAGCGGATGCAAAGTTACGACTTTTTTATGAGACCCACAAATTTTTGAAAACAAAAATTCCAAGCCGCTTCAATGTTTGAAACGGCTTGGAATATTAAAGAATCGTATTACTTACGATAATAAATAAGCCTATTACTTAGCGTATGTGATTACAATCTTGTTTATACGCAACTGAACGCCACCGCCAGAAGCCTCTTTGAAGACGTTTGTATAAGTCATTGTCTTGCCGTCGATAACAACAGTAGCAGTCTCGTTACCAACGCAATTTACATTCTTATTCTTGTCCACATCGCAGCTGAACACAACCTTAGCGATTGCCTTGTGACCCTCGAAAGTAATAGTGTTGTTCTTGTAAACACGGATGTTAGAGTAGTTAGCACCTGTGTAATACTTCGGACCATTCTTCTCGCCGTTTGCGTCGAAGACGATCTTTGTGCCGTCCTTAAGAGTGATGGTTGTAACCTCAGTACCATTCTCTGTATAGAAGTCGCCAGGAACCACCTCTACTGTTGTTGCACCAGCCTGAACGCTCGGGTTAGAGAGTGTGAGTGTTGTGCCGTTGATAGCGATATTGCCATTGCCTGCAGGCTTGTCCTCGCCCGGCTTGTCCTCGCCACCAGTAGAACCGCCCTCTGTCTTGCCGTTTACAGACACAAGGTATGTAGTGCCCTGAGCAGTCTCAGGAGTATTGCCGTAGTAGTTGGTGAGCTTGCCGTAAACCACAACCTCGTCGCCTTCAGCGATGTTAGGCTGACCCTCTGTCCACTTCTGGTTGCCGAGATAGAGCGAACGGAACACGAGGAACTGTCCGTCTGCCTTGCCGTCGTCAGAGATGTAGAAAGAAGCGTTGCCGAACTGTGCAGAGAAAGCCTCCTTTACAGAAACTACCTTACCCTTGATGTAGTAGCCCTGCTCAGACACAGCGTTTGCAGCCAGCTTGCTTGCCTCAGCATTCGCAGCTACGCTGTTGAACGGATCGTTCTTTGTACCAGTGCCCTTCGGTGTGCCAGCAGCTCCTGTATCGCCGCCAGCCTCTGTACCAGGCTTTGCACCGAACTCCTTGTCGCCGAGCTTAGCCCAAACTACCGACTTCAGACCGGTCTTGCCGAAGTAAGCCTCGATGTTACCGCAGAGAATCACTTCCTGCTTGTAGTTTGCAGGATTGTCCTTGAGGTTGATTGCGTTGCGAACATCACCTACAGGAAGCTGTACTGGCATTACGTTGTCAACAGAAGTCTCGTCAGCAGAAGCTGCGATGAGAACGTTGCTTGCAACCTCACAACCCTCGGCTGTGAACTTAGCCTCGTCGATAGCCTTGCCGGGAACGAAGCCTACGATGTAAGCCTTAACGAAGACATTGCTGCCAGTGGCGCCCGACTTCTTGATGTCCTCTATAGTGTAAGGACTTTCTGCGGTACCATTGCCTGTCATTTCGGTTGAACCGCCGCCGTTGCCGCCACCAGGAATTTCATAAGCCTCGGGAACGTCCTCACAGCTTGTGAATGTGAATGCCGTCATCGCTGCGACGAGCATTGAGAAAAATATCTTTTTCATATTCTTTTGTTTGTTTGCTTGTTGTATATTAATAATAATGTGGATAGCCTTGCTGCCGATAATGCTATATCGCCAAGGCTTTATTTGTTCTTCTCCGGCTCGAGCACCTCGATATCAGACTGCGAGCGCAGAACGAGCTGCACGGTTGTGCCGTAAGACGAAGTTGCGCTGGTCTTGTAGACGGTGAGAATACCGGTTACATTGAGCTTTCCCTTCGGCAATGTCTCTGCAGCGAACTTAGCGTAGCAGCTTGTGCGGATGCCTATCTGCTTCTTCTGAGCGGTGTAGCCCTTGAAGTAGCGTGTAACGCCATAGCCTGTAGAAGCACCTTCTGCCTCGGGAGCGAATGTAACCTTGCCGTCTGCAGTGTCGAACTCAACACCCTTCAGCGTTACGATCTGTCCTGTGTACTTATGTGCAACGGTCTCGTTGTTTAGAGTGCTGATTTCTGAAGTCTCGAACACATGAGGCACGACGAGCGAAGCGTCTGCCTTGCCGAGAATCTTGAAGCGAGTCTGCCATTCGGTGCGGCTGATGCGGCTCGGGTAAGTCTGGTTCTTCTTGAAGTCGGTGTACGGAACGCCAATCTGCGGCTGTGTACGGTAAGCACCGTAGTAGAGTCCGCCGAGGTCGATGAGCACTTCCTGACCGATAGGCAGCTGACCGCACATACCGCCCTGAGCAACGCTGATGACGATGCCGCCGGTAGCGTCCTCGAGCATAATCTGGTTGTAGATATTGCCAGAGATATCGTTGCCCGTTACGCGAGCCTTAATCTGCACACCGTCGGCGATGCGTACGGTGTCGTTCACCTTGTCCTTCAGCAGCGCGCTGTACTTCGACTTCAAGTCGGCGATGTTAACGACGTTGGTCTCCTGAAGCTGGTTGTTGCCGAACGGTGCCACCTCGCCAGTAGGGTCTGTCCAGTCGTCATCCATACAAGATGTAGCCGAAAGACCTATAACAAGCGCGAAGAGCGCGAGTTTCAGATATTTTAAACTTTTCATCTTCTTTCTGTGATTTAGAATTTATAAGTAATGTTCAGCATACCGTTTGTACCGAAAGCGTAGAACTTGAACGGGTTCTTCTCGAACGAATAACCGCGCAGGTTAGCGCTCTGTGTGTATCCGCTTCGGCTCTGCTCGTAACCGCCAGTAACGATGTTGCGGTTGTTGAGGATGTTCTGCACCATGAGGTTGATTGACAACGAGCCGTGCTTGAGATATATGCTGCGACCGATTGAGCCGTCGAGCATGAATCCGCCGTGTCCCTTAGCCTGGTCGAGTGCGCCGGGGATGATTTCGCCGGTCACGTCGTTGATGATAGGACGGTCGAGCGCCTTCATCACGTCGTTACGACGCTTGATGTTCTCGTCGAAACGGTAGTTGGGCGAGTACGACAGATAGATGCGGTCGTAGTAGTTGCAGTTGAGGTCGATGAACCAGCCCTTCTGGTGGTAGCTTACGCCGAGGCTGAGCGCTGTGAGCGGTGTGCCGCTGTCGCGCATGCCCTTGTTGTGTATGTAGTCGTAGTTCTCGCCTTCCTGACCTGTGCCGTGCAGCGTAGCGCTTGTCGACTCCATGTAGCAGAGCTTAGAGTTGTTCGTAATCTTCGCCTCGCTGATTGTACCGATGAGCTTCACGTCGAGGAAGCTGGTGAGCTTAAACTTGGCGCCGAGCTCCGCACCGTAGTAAGACTTGTTCATATCGGTCATCGACACGTAGATGAACGAGTTGGTGTCGTCGTTATAGAAGTTCTGCCAGTCGGAAACGTTGGTCATGCGGCTGTAGTAGCCCTTAAGGTTGAGGTGGAGCCAAGAGTTCTCGTACATATAGCCGAGCTCTGTGCTGAAGATGCGTTCGTTCTTGAGACCCTGAACGAAGTCGTTGTTCACCTCCGGCGACATGAATGCCGCACGTGCCTCGGGAGCGCGGTGCTCGTAGCCTACGCCGAGTGTGAGCACGTTGCCGCGTCCGAGCGTGAGGTTAGAGCCGAACTTGAATCCGCCGTCAACGAACTCCGCTGTCTTGCTCTTGCCGAACGAGTTGTTGGCAGCCAGACCGTTGCGCATCTTGCCTTCGCGCTGCATAGATGTGTAGCCGAGTCGGGCAGCCACGGTATAGTTGAGCGGTCCGAAGTTCTCGGTGTACGATGTCCAGAGTTTACCCTTGTTGATGAAGAGGTTGTAGTCGTAGCCGAAGCGGTCGCCTTCCTTCACTACAGCGTTAGGATGGTTGAGGTCGTACTGTGCCTCGGGCGAAGCTGCGGTGTACTTGTCAGAGATAATATAAGTGTTGATATTATGGAACTGAGAAGCGCCGAGCAGGTCCTCCATTGTCTGGTAGTGCATAGCCTTGTTTGTGGCAGCTATCACGCCTACGTTGAACTTCTTGTCCTTGTCAATCTGGTGGTTGAAGGTAGAAGCGAGCGAGAACATGAGGTTGTCGTTGTGCTTAGCCTGGATATAGTACATAGCGTCGCCGCCCTGAGCTGCTGTGTTCTTGTTAGCATAGTAGAGGCGGTCCCAGTTGATCTGTCGGTTAGCCTTCGATGCGCGCCAGTAGTCGTACGATGTCTTCCAGTCTTCGTAAGCCTGCTCTGTGCGATACGAGTCGTTGTTGCCGTACCATACGTCGTAGTAGCTCGACGGCAGGTTCTTCCAGTAGTTAGGATGCGGGTTGTCGGCGTTGTTGTAGTTGAGCTTTGTGCTCTTGTACATAGAGTATTTGCCGAAGAACGACGTAGTGAGTTTCGAGTTCTCGTTGAAGTTCCAGTCCCATGTGAGGATGGCGCTCGGAGCGAAGTCGTTCACGACGCGCGAGTTGCGCTTCTTGCCGTTCTGGTAGCCCCAGTAGGGGTTGTAGTAGCGGTTGTTGGCGAGCCAGTATACCTCGTCCGTTGCAGCACCCTGTGTAGAGCGCTCTGTCGGGTTGCCCCATGTAGAGAGCGAGAGGCTGTGGTTGCCCATCACCTTCTGCACGGCGAGGAAGTAAGAGAGCGAGTTGTAGAATGTGCCCTCTACGTATCCGTTGCGTGCCCAGCGGTAGCTCACGTTGCCGGTGAACGCCCATCCCTTCTCAGAGAGTCCGCTGCTGTACGAGTACATGCCGCGCAGGGTATAGTTGCGGTTGGCGCCGCTTACTGTCAAGCGGTGGCCTACGGGCATTGCCGACGGACGGAAGTTGTAGTTGTTCGATCCGCCCATGCCTGACATTGCGAAGTTGTTGCTTTCGAACGGAAGGGCGAACTCCTGGTTGCGTGTCATGTTGTTCAGACCGCCCACCTGAGAGTAACGGAACTGTCCACTCTCCATATCGTTCAGCAGCAATCCGTTGAGATAAACTTCGTTGTACTTCTGATCGAATGCACGATAGCGGAAACGTGCCGGTGAGAACAAATAACCCACCTGGCTGGCATAGATGTCGGTGTTAGAGTTGACGATGGTCACGTTCTGTGTCATGTCGTCGTCCTCACCGAGCTGTGCCTCTGTGAAAGTGAAGGCAGCCTCGCTCGCCGCTTCGCTGTGGAAGCCGATCGAGTCGGCTGCTGTCTGTGCGAATGCAGACGGAGCGCAGCACATTGCCAGCACTGCTAATTTAAGCTTCTTTTGCATGTAAGTGTTTATAATTATTTAATGAAATTTCGTTATATCGCTGCTGCTACATTTTCCCTACTTCAGCCAGCCGTGCAAAGGTCTCATCCTATCCACGGAAAGCTCGCAAGCCTGCCGCATGCAGCAAATGAAATAGATTGCAAAGTAACACATTTTTATTCAATTAAAGAAATGTTTCCCAACTTTATTTATATTAATATAGTGTTTCAATGCTGCGACACACAAAAAGGGCGTAACGTTTTGTATTTTAATGCAAAAAAAGCATGAAACAGGGTGCAATAATAAGGATTTACTGTAACTTTGCACTATATACTCATGTATTAAACGAAACAAGAATAAAAAAGCAAATAACTAAAATGAAAAAGAATCTTTTTATCCTCGCCTTGCTCCTCTGCATCACTCTCGGAGCATCGGCTCAGAAAAAGTTTAATCTCTACGCTGTAGGTTTCTACAACCAGGAGAATCTCTTCGACACTTGCCACGACGAGGGCAAGCGCGACTACGACTTCCTGCCCAACGGCTCGTACAAGTGGAACGGACTGAAGTACACCCACAAGTTGCGCAACATGGCGCAGGCCATCGCCGACCTTGGCACCGACAAGCTGCCGGGCATCGGCTGCGCCATTGTAGGCATGTCGGAGGTGGAGAACTCGAAGGTGCTCGACGACCTCACAGCGCAGGCTCCGCTGAAGCAGCGCGGATATAAATATGTACACGTAGAGGGACCCGACCGCCGCGGCATCGACTGCGCCATGCTCTACAACCCGCGCTTCTTCACCGTGAAGGACGTGCGCCTCGTGCCTTACGTGCCAGAAGAGCCTAAGGACTCCAACTTCATCACACGCGGATTCCTCACCGTGAGCGGCACTCTCGCCGGCGAGCCGGTAGCCGTAATCGTGTGCCACTGGCCCAGCCGCTTCACCACGTCCTACTATCGCGAGGTGGCAGGCAGACAGGTGCGCGCCGTGAAAGACTCGCTGCTGCGTGCCGACAAGAAGTGCAAGGTGTTCGTGATGGGCGATATGAACGACGACCCTACCAACAAGTCGATGACCGAGGCGCTCTCTTGCAAGCCTACCATCGAGAAGACGGGCAAGGGCGACATGTACAACCCGTGGTACAACCTGCTCACAAAGCAGGGCAAGGGCACGCTCTTCTACAACGGTACATGGAACCTCTTCGACCAGATAGTGATGACGCCGAATCTGCTCAACGCCAACGGCTCTAAGGACTTCTCTACGCTGAAGTATTTCCAGCATCAGATTCACATTCGCCCGTATCTCATACAGAGCGAGGGCAGATACAAGGGCGCGCCGAAGCGTACTACAGCAGGCGGCGTATGGCTCGACGGCTACTCAGACCACTTGCCGGTAGTAGTGTACCTAGTGAAGGAGCAGAAGTAATGAATACCGAGCGCCATCCGTTCACCCCATTCCTCCCCGACGGCTGCCGACTGCTCATGCTGGGCAGTTTTCCGCCGGGCGAGCAGCGCTGGTCGATGCGCTTCTACTACCCCAACTTCACCAACGACATGTGGCGCATCTTCGGACTGTGCTTCTACAGCGACAAGCTCCACTTCGTCGACACCGAGCACAAGACGTTCCGACTCGACCTCATCGTCCCGTTCCTCAACGAGCATCGCATAGGCATGTACGACACGGCGAAGGAGGTGCGCCGTCTGAAGAACACGGCGTCTGACAAAGACCTTGAGGTAGTGGAGCCGACAGACCTGAAGGCGATGGTCGACTCGCTGCCCGAGCTCACCGACATCGTCACCACGGGGCAGAAAGCCACCGACGTGCTCTGCTCCTGCTTCGACATAAAGACGCAGCCGAAGGTGGGCGAGAACGTGCAGTTCGCCTTCGCCGACCGCACGCTACGCCTCTGGCGCATGCCCAGCAGCTCGCGCGCCTACCCCATGAAACCCGAGCGCAAAGCCGAGTTCTACAGCAGAATGTTCAGCGCAATATATCAATAAGCATAAGATTATGACAAACGACAAGATTACGATAATCGGTATTGCCGGCGGCACTGGTTCCGGCAAGACAACGGTAGTGAAAAAGATAGTAGAGGCATTGCCGCCGCACCACGTGGCTGTAGTGCCGCTCGACTCGTACTATAACGACACGTCGCACATGACCGAAGAGGAGCGCCGTGCCATCAACTTCGACCATCCCGACGCCTTCGACTGGAAACTGCTCATAAAGCAGATTAACGATCTGCGCGAGGGCCGCGCCATCGAGCAGCCTACGTACTCGTACCTGAAGTGCAACCGCGAGAAGGAGACCATACACGTAGAGCCGAAGCCGGTGATAATAGTGGAGGGCATCATGACGCTGCTCAACAAGCGCCTGCGCGACATGATGGACCTGCGCATCTTCGTCGACTGCGACCCCGACGAGCGACTCATACGCAACATTCAGCGCGACACCATCGACCGCGGACGCACCGTCTCCATGGTTGTCGACCGCTATCTGAAGGTGCTCAAGCCGATGCACGAGCAGTTCATCGAGCCTACAAAACGCTTCGCTCATATTATCATACCCGAGGGTGGCGACAATCTCAAGGGCATCAACATGGTGTGCAAGTACATCGAAAGCATTGTGGAGAAGAGAGTGTAAACAGAACGGTCGTGTAAACTGAATCGGGTCACGGTTCTGTTTACACACTACCTAAGCTTTTCTCACCGTTCGCGTACGCCGTCCAATCGGATTCCGTCCGCCGTCTAATCAGATTCCGTACGCCGCCCGATCAGATTCCGTTCGGGTGACGATGACTTTTCGTGAGGTTTTACTACGAAGACATATAAAACATAGAATGCACACCCTCCTCCTACGCTTAGCCCTTCGCCTCTATTTTGTAGTTTTTCACACACACTCTATATTTGACAAGAATGAACGTCGGGTTCGATAGGAACGAATAAAAGTTAGGGCTGGAATCCTTGTTTGGAATCCAGCCCTAACTTTTTATCTTTCTTACTTCTAAAAGCTCTTTTTACTTTTTTACTTTTTTACTTTTAAACAAGTTCCAGCCCCAGCGACTCCACGAACGCCTTCACTTCCTTCTGCTGCATCAGTTCGTCGTACACCTCTTTCTTTGTCTTTCGGCGACTTATCTCCTCAGCCTCAGCAAGGCGTAGCGAGAGAGTGATGCCGCCGTTGTGCAGAGCCTTGGCGAGCGTAACGCGGATGCGACCCTTTATCTCGTTCACCTGGTCGAGCAGCATCTGGTTGTCCACCAGCACTTCGATGTCGGGGAAGTTGGCTATGCGCGGCTGCATGTTCTTCATTCTGGAGGCGAGACCCACCATCTTCTGCGGCATGCGGTTGCACATCGAGAGCCATTGCAGCTCGAGGAGTTCCTGCGTGAACTGCTCGTTCTCGTCCTTGTTCGTCACCTCAGCCTCCTTCTTCGCAGCCACAGCCTCCTTGCGCTGAAGGCTTTGGAAGGTCATGCCGAGCGACGACAGCTTAAGGCGCGGACCGCCCGCTGCGGGTTTCGCTGCAGAAGAAGCCGTAGACGTTGCAGAAGAAGCTGCAGAAGGTGCAGCTGCATTGGTTGATCCACCTGCCGCAGATGCTGCCGGAGCCTGCTGCTGGGCAGCAACGGTTTGGGCTACATCCGACTGAGCCGAAGCTGCGGATGCCGCATTGCCCGGAGCAGCCACCTGCTGAGCCGCTTTCGTCCGGGTGAAATCAAGAAGTTTGAACAGGGTTTTCAGCTGTTTGGGGCTACGCCCCGCGCTGTCGGCATCCTCCGGCTGCGTGATCTGCGCCACCTGGATAAGCGTCAGCTCCACGAGCAGGCGCTTGTTGCTGCTTTGTCGGTAGCTCAGGTCGCACTGGTTCATCAGTTTCAGAGCCTTGTAGAGGAACTGCGTAGGGCACGCCTTAGCCTGCGCGCTGTACTTGGCGCGCTGCTGCTCGCTAACCTCGAGCAGCTTCAGCGTCTGCTCGTCCTTAGCCATGAGCACGTTGCGCACGTGCGAGGCGAGTCCGTTGATGAGGTTGCCGCCGTCGAAGCCCTTTTCTATAATCGAGTTCAGGAGCACCATGCACTCGCTCACCTTGTTCGCCAATGCGTAGTCGACGAACTTGAAGTAGTTGTCGGCGTCCAGCTCGTTGAGGTCTTCTATCACCTTTTCGTACGTGATGTTGCCCTGGCAGAAGCTCGCCGTCTGGTCGAAGATGGAGAGCGCGTCGCGCATTCCGCCGTCGGCTTTCTCGGCTATGAGCGTCAGAGCCTCCTCCTCGTACGTGATGCCTTCCTTCTCAGCCACATGCTTCAAGTGGTTGATGGTGTTCTCTACGGTCATTCGCTCGAAGTCGTATATCTGACAACGCGAGAGAATGGTAGGCAGAATCTTGTGCTTCTCGGTGGTGGCGAGTATGAACACCACGTGAGCCGGCGGCTCCTCGAGCGTCTTCAGAAAAGCGTTGAAGGCAGCCTGCGAGAGCATGTGCACCTCGTCGATGATGAACACCTTGTACTTGCCCACCTGCGGCGGTATGCGTGTCTGCTCCATGAGCGACTTGATGTGCTCTACGGAGTTGTTGCTGGCTGCGTCGAGCTCGAAGATGTTGTACGAGCGACCCTCCGCAAACGCCTTGCAGCTCTCGCACTCGCCGCATGCTTCGCCATCTGCCGTGGGGTTCATGCAGTTGATTGCCTTGGCGAAGATGCGCGCACACGTCGTCTTGCCCACTCCGCGCGGACCGCAGAACAGGTAGGCGTGCGCCAGCTTGCCACTCTTCACGGCGTTCTTCAGCGTAGCGGTGAGAGCAGCCTGCCCCACCACCGAGTCGAACGTCATCGGGCGGTATTTACGCGCCGATACTATATATTCTCCCATTTGAATGTTTATGTTTAATGCTACTTTACAAAGTTACAACTATTATTCTGAATAACACGGCTTGATTTTAGAAAAAATTTTGTACTTTTGCCTGTAAGCATTAAAATACACATTAATTATATATACCCACATCATATATGGACGACGAGATAAAAGACACGATGCCGAGCGAACACACCGACTACAAGCCTGTTAACCGCTTCGACGCATCTGCCGTACACCACCTTAGCGGAATGTATCAGAACTGGTTCCTCGACTACGCATCCTACGTAATCCTGGAACGCGCTGTGCCTCATATCGAGGACGGCTTGAAGCCTGTGCAGCGACGCATACTCCACTCGATGAAGCGCATGGACGACGGACGCTTCAACAAGGTGGCGAACATCGTCGGACACACCATGCAGTTCCACCCGCACGGCGACGCTTCCATCGGCGACGCTCTCGTGCAGATGGGACAGAAAGACTTGCTCGTCGACTGCCAGGGCAACTGGGGTAACATCCTCACGGGCGACCGTGCTGCGGCGCCGCGTTACATCGAGGCACGACTCTCCAAATTCGCACTCGACGTGGTGTTCAACCCTAAGACTACCGACTGGCAGCTCTCTTACGACGGACGCAACAAGGAGCCTATCACGCTGCCGGCGAAGTTCCCGTTGCTGCTGGCGCAGGGCGCCGAGGGCATCGCCGTGGGTCTTAGCTCGAAGATTCTGCCACACAACCTCGTGGAGATCTGCGACGCTGCCATTGCATATCTGCGCGGCGAGGAGTTCCACCTCTACCCCGACTTCCCTACAGGCGGTTCGATAGACGTTGCGAAGTACAACGACGGACAGCGCGGAGGCTCGGTGAAGGTGCGCGCAAAGATAGAGAAGCTCGACCCGAAGACTATCGTCATTCGCGAGATTCCGTTCTCGAAGACTACGTCTACGCTCATCGACTCCATTCTGCGTGCCATCGAAAAGGGCAAGATAAAGGCTAAGAAGGTGGACGACAACACGGCTGCCGAGGTGGAGATTCAGGTTCACTTGGCGCCGGGCGTGTCGTCCGACAAGACTATCGACGCGCTCTACGCCTTCTCCGACTGCGAGATAAACATCTCGCCCAACTGCTGTGTCATCGAAAACAACAAGCCGTGCTTCCTCACCGTGAGCGACGTGCTGCGCCACTCTACCGACTCTACTATGGGCCTCTTGCGCCGCGAGCTGCAGATACGCAAGGCTGAGCTTGAAGAGCAGCTCTTCTTCTCGTCGCTGGAGCGCATCTTCATCGAGGAGCGCATCTACAAGGAGAAGAAGTTCGAGCAGGCTAAGTCGCAGGACGAGGTGGTCGACTTCATCGACTCTAAGCTCGAACCGTTCAAGACGCAGGTGTTCCGCGTGCAGAACTTCGAGTATTCGTTCCACCGCGACATTACGCGCGACGACATTCTGCGACTGCTCGAGATAAAGATGCAGCGCATCCTGAAATACAACAAGGACAAAGCCGACGAACTGATAGCGCGCATAAAGGCAGAGCTGGCGGAAATAGAGTACGACCTGGCGCACATGACCGAGGTGACTATCCATTGGTTCGAGTTCCTGCGCGAGAAGTACGGCAAGGACCACCCACGCCGCACCGAGATTCGCAACTTCGACACTATTGAGGCGTCGAAGGTTGTGGAGGCTAACCAGAAGCTCTACATCAACCGCGCCGAGGGATTCATCGGCACGGGTCTGAAGAAGGACGAGTTCGTGTGCAACTGCTCAGACATCGACGACATTATCGTGTTCTTCAAGGACGGCAAGTACAAGATGGTGCATGCCGCCGACAAGATATTCGTCGGAAAGAACATTCTGCACGTGCAGGTGTTCAAGAAGAACGACAAGCGCACCATATACAACGTGGTTTACCGCGACGGAAAGGGCGGCGCTTCGTACATAAAGCGATTCTTCGTGCCTACGATGACGGCGGGTCGCGAATACGACTGCACGCAGGGCACACCAGGCTCGCGCATCCTCTACTTCACAGCCAACCCCAACGGTGAGGCGGAGGTGATAAAGGTGACGCTGGAGGCTAACCCGCGCCTGAGAAACATCTTCATCGAAAAGGACTTCTCGGAGGTGGGCATCAAGGGACGCACATCGAAGGGCAATCTCGTGACGCGCAACCCTATTCACCGCATCGGTCTGAAGAGCCACGGCCACTCTACGCTGGGCGGAAGAAAGGTGTGGTACGACCCCGACGTGAACCGCTTGAACTACGACGAGCACGGACGTCTGCTGGGCGAGTTCTTCGACGAGGACTCGATACTCGTGGTGCTCGACGACGGCAACTTCTACATCTCTACGTTCGACGCCAACAACCACTACGAGGACAACATAAAGATCATAGAGAAGTGGGACCCGGACAAGGTGTGGACGGCTGTGCTGTTCGACGCCGACAACGGCGACTGTCTCTACCTGAAGCGCTTCCGCATGGAGGCTACAAAGCGCTGGCAGAACTACATCGGCGAGAATCCGAAGAGCAAGCTGGTGATGCTCACCGACACGCCGTTCCCGCGCTTCGAGGTGAGCCTTGCGCCCACAACAGCGCCCGACGGAACGGAGATGCAGCGCCCGCCGCTGGAGATAGACGCCGAGGAGTTCATCGCCGTGAAGGGCTTCAAGGCGAAGGGCAAGCGCGTCACTACGTTCGATGTGCTCGACGTGAAGGAACTGGAGCCTACACGCTTCCCCGAACCTGAAAAGGAGGAGGAGGACGACGCTGAGAGCAATGACAACGACGACACGAACCTCGACCCCGATGCGGGCAAGAGCCAGCAGCAGGTGATAGACGAAATGACTGGTCAACTAAATCTTTTCACCGAGAATGAGGATCTTTAGTCTATTAGTCGCCATACTATGGTGTATCTCAGGGGATGCAGTTGCAGGGGGTGCAGTTGTCTCAACTGCACCAATCAACAACACTTCAGAGGATACCATTTTAGGGGGTGCAGTTGTCTCAACTGCACCAGATTACACAGATACAGATAGGTCGGTGCAGTTGAGACAACTGCACCCCCTACAACTGCACCCCCTACAACTGCACCCC
>UMIP01074586.1_pt1 | contig 14836 bp, 14 predicted proteins | sample 1965751 | NCBI WGS metagenome assembly UMIP01 (sample SAMEA4836117, study PRJEB28245) | human gut metagenome | biome: gut microbiome; material: fecal sample | place: Denmark | collected 2008
CCGCTTGATTAAGAAGTCTTTTAGAGCATACAACACCCGCAGCAAGTTTGTACTTCTTATACTGTCTTACTGCAAAATGGTTCGAGTTCTCTGCCTCCAGCTCCTCAAAAAGCAAATCAACGGCATTTTTGAAATTCTCATCATCCTCTCTGGCTTCGCTGGCATCAATCAGATCAATCAGCATGGCGAAATTCTGCTCCTCATCCGGAGCTTCATACCAGATATAAGCGATGAGTGCCGTATAATAGAGCTTTTCAGCCTTCACCCAGAAGTCCTCACCGGATTGCTGTCCCTCTCCTTTGGTGTTGACTATAATCGTGTTTACAAGTTTCAGAATATCCTTTTCGCTCCGTATATAAGCGAAAGGATTGTAATGCATGGATTTTGCAAAGTTTATGGTATTGAGGACTTTTATTGCATAGCCACCCTTTTTTAACATCTTTCCGCACTCCACAAGCACCGTCCCCTTCGGATCAGTAACAACATAAGATGAGTGCATCTGCATCAGATTGGGTTTTACAAAAAAGCGTGTCTTGCCGGAACCGGAGCCACCGATAACAAGAATATTTTTATTTCTCGCATATTTCGGCTGCTTTGGTCTGCCGGACATCATAAGTCTCTCCGTCTGTGTCAAAAGGACATTATTTTCAAACACAGAATCCATATATGGCTCTATGTCTTTAGCGTTTCCCCACCTTGCGGAACCATACTCAACGCCCTGCCGGAATTTCTTAGCATTCTTCGCTTTGTAGTACACCACAAGCCGGAGTGCTATGCCACATCCAGTCCCAATCATCAAGTCTCTTGGGTGGAAGCTGGGCAGAGGATTGGAAAACAGGGTATCAAAACTGTTCATGACTGCCATCATCTTATCGGAAGCATTATTCCCCGGTGATACTCTCCACAGCCATGCCACTTTATCACAGAAATATCCGACAAGGATATACGGGATATTCAAAAGCACCAGCTTCTTGGTGTCAGCACCCTTCAGCTTTGCTTTCAGATTTTCCGGAATAGCTTTCAGGTCTTTGGCTATGCCCTGCACAATATTACTCAAAGGCTATGCCCCCTGTCTTTATTCTTTTCCCGGCTCCGTTCCCTGTTCTTATCCTGTGATACTGCATCCCTGAAACGCTTTAACTTCTCCCTTACGGAAACTCTGCCTTTCTTCTTTTCATTACCATAAACAAATTCTTTGAATGCCTGTGCAACCACATCGGCATCCCTGCCCTTGAAGAAAACCAAATACTTGGGCGGTTCGCAGGTCTTATCTTTCTTCACGGCAAAATCAACATTGTATTTACGAGCTACCCGCTCAAAGGCTTTGATGTTGCTGTCAGTTACTTCGATAGACGATACTCCCACGCCCTCGCCAACCAGCTTTTTCACAGAAGTCTTACCATGCGTGTTCTGTGACTTCTGCCCGCGGTGGTTCAAATACATCCGCATGGCAGCTTTCAGCACGTTGGCATCTAATTTAGCGGTCTTTATTACAAGAGCAATCGTTTTCTGTGTTACTTCCTCCTGCATAAGTACCTCCGATCATTGTTACCTGCGTGTATGTCCTGCTATGGTGGAACATACAGCCTGTGCAGTAAATATCTCATAAGCTCTCCTTTCTGCTTCTGGACATCATGTCCAAAAGTCCATGAACGCAAAAAGGGCAGCTATAAACCTTTACGGTCTATAACTGCCCTGGCGCTGTTATTTTAAGTATAATACTTTAAATCTATTTATTTTGTTCTTCCACTACCTTTTCCATAATCTTTTGTATTGTTTCTTCATCATACCCTTCCAAGTTAATGGTTTTTTTCTTATTATCAATAATACATCTTTTAGATTTTATTCTATCCCCTTTATTTGATGTCATATGCTCAATAATAAATGGAACAATTGTTGTCGCAGTAACAGCTGCAACTTGAAGAATCAGCATAACTGTCTCATATCCCGTAATACCACTCACCTTGTATTCGCTGATTGTTCCACTTGAAGAAAATTCCTTTTTTATAAGATCAATAAACTCAGTATCCTCTGACGAACATGAAAAAATCAGTTTCATCATCTATTCCTCCTTTTAAAAACAAATCATCCACTTTTGCGTTTGAAAATTTTCCCAATTCATCCCACTCAATAAGAATATCTCTTGCTTCTTCTATTGTCAATTTACTTTTACAAAATCCTTGTTTTACTGCACTACATACTGCATTCTTCAACTCATCGTTATATGCAATATTAAAAAAATTAACCATTTCTTTTTTTACATTAACACAACGTTTTTTAGGAATTGGCGGTAATTTCCCCTTTTCGGATAATATATTATCAATTTGTATCCACAAAATTGCAGGAAATATCTGCCCTCTTATGACATCTTCGACATCTCGTTCATGCACCTCTTGCTCGTAAACATCTTCTGTAATTTGACCATTTAATAAATTAATATTTGCATTCCATATCATATACAAATCATATGTAAGAGTATTAAATGCATAAAAATTTTCTATCATTTCCTTTACTACTAACGAAAACTTTTCCATAGACCATTGAGGTTGGAATACATTCATGTAATTTAATACAACATCTAATAAATCAAGCGCGGCTGCATCAGAATATAATTCATCAAATAAATTATCTTGCTCATTCATTAAGTTCACCCTTTTACGTACGTCATCTATAAGTCTCCTATCATAGGCATAATATACTTCAAATTCTTTACTATTGACCATGGTTTTTACATTATACAGAATGCGTTCACGATAGTTTACGTCTCCAGGTGCATCAATTTTTTTAAGATGATATGCCTCATGAAAAGCACAAAATAATTTTGTAACTGCTAACTGTTCTTCGATGTACTCTTTATATTCTTCTGCCTCTTCGTTTGACACATTATGTAATCTAGAGCATTTATTTGCATCATATAAAAGTGCAAAACAATAAGAAATTTTCGCCTCACTATAAAACTTATAAGAAACATATTGAAATATAGTAGATAAAAATACTAATCTATTAGCATCCACTTTACTTTTCCCAATAGTTATCTTTTCTTTCATATAAAAAGGATATATTGCTTCTTCGGATGAGCTATCTTGCTCCTTCTCCATCCAAAAAACAAATTCCAAATAATTAACATATATCGACCAATAACTCAAATCCCAAAGAATACTACTCCTACTGTTTGAATTAACATTTAACAATCCAACATTCGTAGTATATAAAAAATCTATATCAATATCAAAAGATTTCAAAAAATCCGATATAAAATCATCTATATTATTGACAATCTTATCCCATATTTCAGGTATATCCCGTTTTTTTTAAATTTTAAATTTAGTAAATTGTAAAATTCAATATCCATAATAACACCATCTTTTTAATGAAACAACTTTATATTAAATAATAACATCTACTACATGACTCTTAATTAACTCACATATACTATGCAGAAATCCATATACATTTTTTTACTATGAAGTTTTACATCATCCAACAACAACGCCTGAAACAAAACATCCCCCACATTCTCCAGTCTTACCATTCCATACTCTTTTTCCGTAAAGCCTTCCACCTGCACCCCTGTACTTGCAGCAACTTTCCTTGCTACCAGACAATGCGTATATAACCCCAAGATGTACTTGTCCGACATCAGAAATGCGTATGTTTCGTTTCCCTGATATGTATATCGGCACTTCTCCAGATTTTCTTCCGGTATCGTAAAATAACATCTGACCGTTTCCAAATATACATCTCCATTATACTCCGGCTTTAGCTTCTTTGCATACCTTTTGATTGTTTCAAAAATATTATTTCTCTGCATCGCTGCCTTAGTTCTTTTGAATACAGGCTTCTTACCCTGCAAGTCCATATAAACATTATTGGTAACCGTTTTCCCGGCATACTGACTGAAATCTCCTATTCTCAGCAGATAAGACAATACCTCCAGCAGCTTCTCTTTTGATGTTATCTCCTGATACGAATATTCTCCGAACTCAATATGGTCTAACTTCAAAGGGCTGCTCCCCTTTGCTATCTCCCGTTCCATTACACGATTAACATCTCTCATTGATTCCATATCCGGCTTTCTCCTTTCCGCTTCTGGACACAATGTCCAAAAGCAATAAAAAAGAGCAGCTACAAATCTCTCGACCCATAACTGCCCTGACGCTGTTATTCCTATAATTCTATTCCTGCCTTTTTTGCAAAATCGGCTTTTTTATCCATAAGCTCTTTTTTCTTTTCTTCCGGAATGCTTTCAAATATACCTTTATATCCTTTTTCCAAAAGTGGTGTGCCCTTTGCCATCAGATAAAGTTTCGTATCCAGCCATTCCACCCAGAGATCTTCAAACAGACTCCGGCAGTCCGTAAAAGTATATACATTATCAAAACCCTGATTCTCTGTATAATACTGCAATTTTACAAAGCCATATCTTCCGGCATCCATGACAAGTATATTTTCAAGCTCATACAGCTCTGCAAATGCATCGGCAACCTGTCTGCACTTTTCTTTTTCGGCTTCTGTAATATAGCTTTTTTTCAAGATATAAATCCCTCCTGTTACTGTTCGACCATTTATTTTAACATCTATTTTTCTATATTAATCTGCATATTTATGGTGCGCACACGCACCATATTATTATAGGTTTTCTCCATTTAAAATACAAGAGAGGAAAGGAGTTGCCTGTATGATTAAATATGACCCTCTCTGGCAAACGCTGAAAGCCAAGAACATCAGTCAGTACCAGCTTATCAAAGATTATGGCATTGACAAAGCACAGCTTCAACGGCTCCGGCAAAACATGGTAGTAAAAACCATTATTCTGAACAGACTGTGTCAGATACTTGACTGCCGGATTGAAGATATCATGGAATATGTTCCGGATGACAAATAAAGGTATTGTTGTGGATGATTAGCCGACAATGCCTTTTTTGTTGCCCTTTTATTCCTTTGGACATTGTGTCCAAAAGTGTCCGCCTATCACTTTTATTATCTCCGTAAATATCTTTGCAATTCTCATTATCACAACAATGCCACCTATCAAACCACCAATTATACAGTTAAGTGCAAATACACCCATGCTTCCGGCAATTCCAAAATTCTTTGGTATCAAATACAGACACATTTTCCGGATACCGTAAGGGCATCCCACCAGTATCCAGTAAAGGAAATAATCAAACCCTTCTGCTTTGCAACATACCGGATAACAGGTAATCATCCAGAGTACCAGAACAACCGCCGGAACCACTATCTCAAACAATACCTTTTTCATGCCATCCTCCTCCATACATATCATGCTGCACCTCCCGAAACGAGTTGTCAAGGACTTTTTATCAAAAAAATAAGCAACAGTATTATCTGTTGCACTATGCTTGTTGTGTATGTCATTTGGCTGTATAATTAATAATATAAATTTTACTGACGAGATCGGAGGTCATTGCAAGTGGATGATACTGTTTTATTTTTAAGCGCATATAATTCGACACAGTATAAAGCGACAAACTGGTTTTTACGAAAACTTCGTAATGTTATCCCGCACAAAAAGAAGCAGATGCAATCCTTACTGGAAAAGCATCATCTTTCTTTCGTGGCAACAGACGAGACTATTACTTCTGTTGATGGGAAAATGGAGGTAACGGCCCAATATGATTATGTACATCAAGCGACTACATTTTCCTTCAAATCAAAAGATTCAGCTGAAAAAGAAAACGATGCAAGTGACTCTTTGAAAGATTCCGGTTTCTATATCAATCTTAGGCACGCACAATCTATCTTAGTTGATGAACGATATTTCAAAATCGAATTTACTTTCTGGCTAGAGCCATTTTTAGTTTGGATAAATGGTCAGATGTATCAAATTGATGCCGGTGCCTTTATGATGAACAGTGTTTTGTTCATTGTTTTTGAAGTCATAAACTACAAAACAGGAAAACCACTTGCCAAAGATGATGTCGGGGCAAAAGCAGAAAACTACAACCTACTGTCTGTGGAGAAATATCAATTCTTTGATGAAGAGAAACCTGTCGAGGCAGGAATGAAAATTTCTGAAATAATATATGAAAATATTTCTGAGTTTATCTGGGAATTGACAAATAAGTGTTATCGTTCCCAAGAATATTTCTTTGTGCATGACACATTGGTCTTTTCGAATAATATTGAAAATATTTCAGATTACTTTTGCAAACTCATTGATACGAAAGCGCCTGCTGAACCAATTAAGGACATTAGTACAGTGGAAATATACCAATATTATCCACAAGCTGGTTGTAGTGTAGTTTCTGACTTTGATTGTGATAACTTTCAACCAATTTTATATTCGGCCATTATATTGGAATCGCTAAAACTCTATATTCATATTTTTCAAAACTCTAACCTTGAAAATGAAACAGATCTTCGGCGGTCGGTACGAAATGATATTTACTTGCAGAATCTTTTTTGCTCTCCTAATCTTCCAATTGAAACTCATAATTTATTGAACTACATTAAGGAAAGCGAGCCTTACAAAAAACACGCAGAAGCTCTTCACCTAAAAATATCCTATTTGACTGCACAAAATGAACTAAAGAAAAGCAGAAACTCTGCGATTTTGAATGTTCTGCTATACATTATTTCTTTACTCAGTGCTATCGGAACTCTTGATGTCATAGAAGCACATTTTGGTGTACCATTCAAATACAGCTTTATTATTGTGGTCACGCTGTTTATTCTCGGACTGTTTTGGGGAATAATAGAGTATCGAAACCATAGAAAGCTCTAAAATTCGTAACAACGTGCCAGAAGCATTTTATTGCTTCTGGCACGTTTGCATGTGAATTATTTGCGTCCACTTAGTAAATCGTCGCAGATATACGCATATTCCGGCAGCTGGTTGATATATGGCTCCCAGCGCCGCTTGATTTCGGCCAATTCCAGCGGGTCGGCTTCCTCCAGTGCATGATCGTTGCCCGTCATATACAAAACATCCGTAGCAACATCATCCAAACACCTGCCGCAGAGATCGGCGGCAGATTCTATCCTGATACCGGTATCCACATAGACTGGATTTACGCCAATCGTCAGCCAAACATATGGAGATGCTGGCGAAGGTCAGTCCAAGACAGCGGCCTGTCCGTCTGAACGGACTTCAGTTTCGCGAGTTCTTCGCGTGGCTGAGCCGCAGATGTTCCGCAAATGTGTCGGCCTCCCTACCGGGAGAGGAGCCGAATGTGGACCTAGAGGCGCTTGAGGCACTGTCCGCAGAGCCATGGCCCGAGAACACGCTGTGAGAGGAGAGGCAATCTCATACGAATCACTCGGCACGATACTTGCCTCAAGGCAGGTGTCGTGCCATGTGATTTAAAGGGACATTGCGCTCTATGGATTGGCGCATTTCCACTCCACCAAATAGCGTGTCAGATGATCCCATAGAAGGGCGCGCATATAGGCTTTACTGTTACTAGGGACGGTAGTGGACGTAGCATCAATGAATGCTTCGATAAAATACTCAGCAAAGGACTCAAGGGATCCACGCTCAGCGTGCATGACACAGTTAACACGCTCAATAACCGCCGTACGGTCGACGGGCATGCCTTGGCAGAACCATGGCTTGACAGCACAGCACATTTCCGTTAGAACCGAGACCATTAGTGACAGCGTTGCCATGCGGCGGTGTTCCAACTCATCCTTGGTGATGGAGAAACCATTGACCTGTCGAAAGTCCCATTCGGCAGCAATTTCGATAGCTTTCCGCATGACCTGAGGCTGGCTTGACCAGTCTGCGGATAACTGGTGACGGGCGTCCAGATAATTTTGAATATTCTCTGCGGGCATAGGCTCACTCGCTCCATCTGCCACGGTGTTGAAGGAGTGAGTAATCTCTGGAGAAATCGCTGTGGAAATTTTTGTTGTATTCTCTGTATTTGTCTGATGATTTTTCGATGGAGGAGTAGGCGCATTTTCGACAGAGGTGTGTCGATTTTCCGACACATCTTTATCCAATTGATTTGACATCTCTGCGTTTTCTCCACCAGTGGTGTCTCCGTCAGGATAGGTGAGTTCACGGAGGCGATCCACATTCAAGGCTAAAAAGAGCACATTGGGAATTGATATGCCGCCGACAGAAATCTTGCGGAACACCCGTCGGACAACACCCAACTGCTCCAGACGGATAACAGCGCATTTGGCCTGTCCTTTGCTGATGCCAAAGTGTTCCGCGAGATCGTCGTAGCTGCGCTGCAAGATATCGGCCGCAAACTTGGGGTGGTATCCAACAGTCTCGCCAGTCAGTTCATCTCGTTCCTCGGCGGGACGATACCAATAGGCGATATCAGCCAATATATTGATAGCGATCAAGTCAGCCTTCCCCGTCTTTTCCGATACAATAGTCTTGTGCCAGATTTGCGGAATAATGTTTCCACACAGATGCAATTTAGCCATAGCATCGCAGGTGTTATTACCAGTGGTTATGCACATAAGTGATCCTCCTTTGTCGGAGGCATTTCGCTCAAACTCGGCGCTAACAATCCGCTAACGCCAATATTTGGAGAATATAATTCCATATGGATGCCTCAGATAAAATGGAACGTAAAATTTGTAAAAACCGGAATTTTCGCAAGATTTACACACATTTTGCCGAGGATGGAATCGTATCGCGAGACTCCTAAGCGAAAGGCCAGCGGTCCGAATCCGCTCAGGCGTGCCAAAGAGCGCCGAAGGCTTAGCCTTCGGCGCTCTTTTCTTTTATAGATGCTGCACGACGGTGACCGCGCCGGAGAGAATGATATAGGCGTAGACGAGACGGCGGAGCTGCACGGCGTTGAGCTTTCCGCCGAGCTTCAGCCCGAAGCGCTGCCCGCAGACCACGCCCGCCACGCCGAGCAGCGTCAGCGGCAGGAGGTCGAGCGTGTAGTAGCCGCTCAAAACGCGCGTGGTAATGGACGTTACATTATTCACGGCGAAGTTGGCCTGCGCGTTGGCGAGATAGCTCTCGCGGCTGTCCGTGGCGGCAAGGTAATAGATCGCCATGATCGGCCCGCCGATGGAAAACAGTCCCCCGCAGACGCCCGCGAGCAGGCCGCAGACGACGGTGACCGCCGGCGTAACGCGGATGGCGGCCTTCTTTTCCGTCAGCAGCAGATAGGCGCCGAGCAGCATCAGGAACGCGCCGAACACCATGGTCATCACGCGCAGGTCCATCGAGCCGATGAAGCGGATGGCCGTCACGCTCGCCGCCGCGTAAAGCAGCGTGGGCGGCAGAGTGAGCTTGAGGTCGATGCTTTTGCGCAGCTTCCACGCCAGCGTGACCGTCAGCCCGAGGCAGATGGAGGTCGAGACCGACGGCGCGACCACCATGGTGAAAAAGTACGGCAGAATGGTCATCATCACGACCGCCGCGCCGAAGCCCGTGATGGATTGAACAAAGCCGCCGAGCGCTGCGCTCAGCGCGACTGCAAGGTATACCATAATCGCTTTCCTCTGATTTCCTTTTCCGAAAAAATGACCGCCGGCATTTCTGCCGACGGTCATTGTATGCTTTTTCCCGAATCGTGTCAAGATTTCGCAAGGCTTATTTGCCGCGCTTCTTGCCGAGATAGGCCTCCTTGACCTTTTCATCGGCCAGCAGCTCCGCGCCTGTGCCGCTCATGGTGATGGTGCCGGTCTCGAGCACATAGGCAAGGTCGGCGATCTTGAGCGCCATGTTGGCGTTCTGCTCAATGAGCAGGATGGTCACGCCCTGCCGGTTGATCTCGCGGATGATATCAAAGATCCCCTGCACGACCAGCGGCGCAAGGCCGAGGGAGGGTTCGTCCATCATCAGCACCTTCGGACGGGACATCAGCCCGCGGCCGACGGCCAGCATCTGCTGCTCGCCGCCGGAGAGCGTGCCGGCAAGCTGCCAGTTGCGCTCCTTCAGGCGGGGGAAGAGCTCATACACCCACTCGATATCCTTTTCGATCTCTTCCTTATCCTTGCGCAGGTAGGCGCCGATCTTGAGGTTTTCGAGCACGGTCATGTCCGGAAACACGCGCCGTCCCTCGGGAACCTGCGCGATGCCCGCGGCGAGAATGGCGTTGATGGGCTTGCCGAGCAGCTGCTCGTTGTTGTAGGTGATGGAGCCGGACTTCGCCTTGACAAGGCCGGAGATGGTACGCAGCGTGGTGGATTTGCCCGCGCCGTTCGCGCCGATGAGGGTGACGATCTTGCCGTCGGGCACCTCCATGTCAATGCCGCGCAGCGCCTGAATGCCGCCGTAGGCGACCTGAAGGTTTTGAATTTTAAGCATCCTCTTCCACCCCCAGATAGGCGTCGATGACGCGCTGGTTATTCTGGATCTCCTCCGGCGTGCCGGTGGCGATCAGTTCACCGAAGTCAATGACGTAGATGCGGTCGGAAATGTCCATGACGAGATCCATGTGGTGCTCGATGAGCAGGATGGTCATGTGGAACTCGTCGCGGATGCGGCCGATGAACTCGGTGAGCTCGTTCGTCTCCTGCGGGTTCATGCCGGCAGCAGGCTCGTCGAGCATCAGGAGCTTCGGATGCGTCGCCAGCGCGCGGGCGATCTCCAGCCGGCGCTGCTTGCCGTAGGGCAAAGACGTCGCCAGCTCGTCCTTCACATCCTCCAGACCCACGATGCGCAGAAGCTCCATGACCTCCTCGCGATGCTGCGCCTCCTCCTTGCGGTTGAGACGGAACGTGGCGGAAAAGACGTTGCTGGTGCGCAGCATATGCTTGGCGATGAGCACATTGTCGAACACGGTCTGGGACTTCCACAGGCGGATGTTCTGGAACGTGCGCGCCATGCCGAGCTTGGTGATCCGGTCGGGCGTAGGGTCGAGCACGGGCATCTGAACGAATTTCCCGGCCTCCTTGCCCTTGTAATTCTGCTTCATCTTGCCCTGCGGATGGTTGCGGACGATCGGCTCGCCCATGAAGCTGACCTGACCGTTCGTCGGCTCATACACGCCGGTGATGGTGTTGAACGCGGTGGTCTTTCCCGCGCCGTTGGGACCGATGAGCGCGACGATCTCGCCCTCGTTGACCTCAAGGCTCAGGTTGTCGACGGCGACGACGCCGCCGAACTGCATCGTAATATTGTCAAGACGCAGAACGTTTTGGCTCATTTCTCGCCGCCTCCCTTCTTTGTATGACGGCGCAGGAGATCGGGCAGCTCCTTATCGCCCATGATGCCCTTGCGGAAGAAGAGCACAACGACCATGATGATGACGGAGATGACCGCCATGCGGAAGCCGTTCTTGAAGAGGCCCGGCGCCGTGATGCCGAGGAACTCGCCGGTATCCAGACCGCGCAGCAGCCACTCGAGCGCCGCGATGTAGAGGAAGCTCGTGAGCACGCTGCCGGTGATGGAGCCGATGCCGCCGATGACGACCAGCAGCAAGATCTCATAGGTCATGCTGCTTCGGAACGACATCGCCGGCACCGCGCCCATGTACATCGCCAGCATACCGCCGCCGACGCCCGCGAAGAACGAGGAAATGACGAAGGCAAGGCGCTTGTGGTGGGCAAGATTGATGCCCATCGCCTCGGCGGCGACCTCGTCGTCGCGGATGGCCTTGAACGCGCGGCCGTAGGTGGAGTTCACCAGCAGCACAACGCACGCGATGAACACGCCGATGAGCAGCAGGTACGCGGTCGCGCTGCTGAAATCGGGATAGCCCTTGAGAAGGTTCGAGGCGTTGGTCAGCGGACCGATGGCGTTCCATTGGATAATGGTGCGCATGATCTCGGCAAAGCCGAGGGTCGCAATAGCGAGGTAGTCGCTCTTCAGACGCAGCACGGGCAGACCGATCAGATAGGCGAAGAACGCCGCGATCAGACCGCCGACAAGCAGCGCGAGGATCATACCGACCGCCGAGCCGACCTTGTCACCGAGGAAGCTCGCGAAGATCTCCGGCAGGGAGAACTTCACGATACCGCCGTCAAAATACTGGTATACGCCCGCGCGCTTGGCGACCGGGATGCACAGCACCGCGTAGGAATACGCGCCGAGGAGCATAAAGCCCGCCTGACCGAGGGAGAAAAGGCCCGTAAAGCCGTTGAGCAGGTTCATCGAAACGGCGACGAGGGAATAGACCGACGCCTTTTTGATGACCTTGATCACAATGTGATAGCTCGGGAGCTGGGAGTCGAGGACCATCGTGACCGCCAGCACGACGAACAGGATGAGCGCGGTGAAGATATACTCTTTGCCGATCGTTTTCTTTTTCATCTTCACCCCTCCTTACACCTTGTCCGTGACCTTTTCACCGAACAGTCCCGTGGGCTTGACGCACAGCACGATGATCAGCAGCGCAAAGGTGAACGCATCGGAGAAGGTAGACTGGCCGAGGCCCTTGATGATCTCCTCGCAAAGGCCGATCAGGAACGCGCCGACCACCGCGCCGGGAATGGAGCCGATGCCGCCGAACACCGCCGCGACGAAGGCCTTCAGGCCGGGCATACCGCCGGAGGTGATCGCCACCGTGGGATAGTTCGTAAAGTAGAGCATCGCGCCGACCGCGGCGAGGAACGAGCCGATGACAAAGGTCATGGAAATGACGGAATTGATCTTCACGCCCATGAGCTGCGCCGTCTCAAAGTCCTTGGCGGCGGCACGCATACCCATGCCGATCTTGGTCTTTTTGATAAGCGCGACGAGCGCAAAGACGAGCGCGATGGTCAGAACGGGCGTCACGACCGTGACACGCTTGGTGGACGCGCCGAAGAGCGTCACGGTGTCGGAAATCCACGGAATGGGCGTCTTGACCGGCTGCGGCAGGCCGCCGGTCAGGTAGAACGCAAGATTCTGGATGAGGTAGCTCACACCGATGGCGCTGATCATCAGCGACATACGCGGCGCCGTGCGCAGCGGCTTATAGGCCACGCGCTCGATGGCAAAGCCGAGAATGACGGTGAAGATGAGCACCAGCGGGATCGAAATGTACATGGGCATGGACGCGGTGGTGTAGACCATGATCAGGCCTGCCACCATAAAGACATCGCCGTGGGCAAAGTTAATGAGGCGCAGAATGCCGTAGACCAGCGTGTAGCCGATGGCGATGAGCGCGTACTGACCTCCCACAGAGATACCGCTGATCAGATACGGTAAAATTCCCTGCATGGAAAACCTCCTGTTGGTAGGATTCGGGGAAACGCGAAAAAACGGGGAAAACTTGGCGGGGCTTTCGCCCCGCCAAGTTTGCTGCTTGTGGAGAGATTTGTGGGCTTTTCTCAGTCGATGCCCTGGATCTTCACGAAGTCCCACGCACCGGTCTCGGTGTTGGCGGTCTTGATGTAGGCCGCGTCGCGCTTGGCGTCGCCGATGTCGTCGAAGGAGATCTCGCCGGAGATGCCGGAGTAGGTCACGCCGGGCAGAGCCGCGAGGATGTCGGCGGGCGCGGTGCTGCCGGCAGCCTTGATGGCCTCAAGCGCGGTGAAGTAAGCGTCGTAGCCCATGACGGTGACGGCGGAGACCATGTCGTTGCCGCCGTTGTTGGTCTTGGCGTCGGCGTTGGCATTGATCCACTCCTTGATGCCGGCGTCGAACTCGGGATTACCACCCTCCTGATAGAAGGTCGTGATCTTAACATCGACATCCTTGCCCTTGGCGGCCTCAACGACCATGTTGCTGTCGAGCGTGTCGCCGCCGAGGATCGTGCCCTCGAAGCCCTGCGCGGCGGCGGCCTCAACGATCAGCTGCGCATAGTTGATGGAGACAGGGGAGAAAATGACGCCTGCGTTGGCAGCCTTGGCGTTGTTGATGTAGGAAACAAAGTTGGCATTGCCCTCGGGGAAGTTCTCGGCAACGACCTTGCCGCCGAGCTTCTCAAAGGCCTGCGTGAAGTAGTAGATCAAGCCCTGATCGTAGTCGCTGCCGAGCATACCGAGCAGGTAAGCGGTATCAACGCCGAGCTCCTTGTAGGCATAGTTCGCGAGGACCGTGCCCTGGAACGGATCGAGGAAGCAGATGCGGAAATAAACGTCGCAGTCGGAAGTGACCTGCGGGTTGGTGCAGGTGACGCCGATGGCGGGCACGCCGGCCTCGGCGAACACGGTGCCGCCGGCCATGGACACGCCGGAGCCGTAGGAGCCGAGCACGATGCTCACGCCCTTGTTGACCAGCTCAGCGGCCGCGGACGGGCCGTTCTCGGCTGCGGTACGGTTATCGACGACCTCCAGCTGGACCTTGTAGGTCTCGCCGTTGATGTCCACGGTGGGCTGGACGTAGTTGGCATACTGCATACCAAGCACCTCCTGCTTGCCGCCGGCGCCGTTGTCGCCGGTGAGCGGCTCGAAGACGCCGATCTTCACGACCTTCTCTTCGCCGGTGGTGTTGGGCGTGCCGCCCTCCTGCTGTTCGCCGCCCTTGTCGCCGCAGGCGACCAGTGCGAGCGCCATTGCGAGCGCAAGGACGAGTGCAAGAATCTTCTTCATATTCATATCCTCCTGACTTTCTGCCGCGCTGCCGCGGCAAGCGGGGCGTCCGCCCCTTTTGGTTGCAGTTTATTTTATCGAACCGTTGAATGGATTTCAAGCGTCGAATCTGTCAGAATTTTCGGTCGTTTCCGGTCGTTTTCCCACGGCCGCCTTGAAATTTCATGTGCATTTGTCTACGCACCGTGGACTCAAGTCCATTTATTGAGAATATCTATTGCTTTTCTGTTTTTCCCACGAGGACAAATGCTCTTGTCACTTTGCACAATAAAGATTTTCGCAAGAAAAGAAAAAAGTGACGCAGGGAACGGCAAATGCCCGTCCCTGCGTCACTTTTTCCATTCGTCCTTTTGCCCATCAGGCTTTTTCGCCGACCATTCGCTCAAATTCCTCGCCGGTCATCGTCTCGTGGGCGAGCAGATATTCCGCCACG
>UMIP01066242.1_pt1 | contig 14557 bp, 10 predicted proteins | sample 1965751 | NCBI WGS metagenome assembly UMIP01 (sample SAMEA4836117, study PRJEB28245) | human gut metagenome | biome: gut microbiome; material: fecal sample | place: Denmark | collected 2008
TGTCAAGAAGTTTTTTTTCCAAAACTCCTCAACTATTTTGACTGGTGGGTGCTGAGAGGGTCGAACTCCCGACCATCGCCGTGTAAAGGCGGTGCTCTACCAACTGAGCTAAGCACCCCCACGGTAAAAGTCCTGCATGACGCCTCGTTGCGCGCTACAGAACTCGGATTGTACACGATGCCCTAGGCAAAACCATACCGCAAACACGGTATGCCTTGCTCGCTTCGGCCATTCCTCAAACGTGTTCGGCCCGACCGCTTGCGCGGACGGGCCGAACATCATTTCATGCGAGGAACCTCCTTCTCAGAAGGCCCTCTTCCCGCAAGGTCAGGCATGGACCTCAAGCGTGGGAGTCTTGCCCGCACTGCTGGCCTTGGAGGACCTTTCCTCTGCGGCGGACGCAGCGGCTTCGCCGGTCGCGGCCCCTGCTGCAGCTCCAGCCGTTTCAGCTTCGACCGCGAGAGGCTCGGGCAGGCGGACGAGCGCCTGTGCGATCACCTCATCGATGGTCTTCACGGGGATGACCTCGATCTGAGTCTTGGCGGTCTCGGGCACGTCCTCAAGATCGCGCCTGTTGACGTCGGGGATCAGGATCTTCGTGCAGCCCGCACGGACGGCGGCGAGGAGCTTTTCCTTGAGGCCGCCGATTTCGAGCACTTCGCCGTGAAGCGTGATCTCGCCCGTCATGGCGACGTCGGAGCGTACGGGAATTCCCGTCATGGCCGAGATGATGGCCGTGGTCGTGGCGATGCCTGCCGACGGACCGTCCTTGGGCGTCGCACCCTCAGGATAGTGGACGTGAAGGTCGGTTTCGTAGAAGCGCTTCGTGTCGATGCCGAGGTTGGCCGCACGGGCGCGCACGACGGAGCGGGCCGTCTCGACGCTTTCCTTCATCACGTCGCCGAGACTGCCCGTACGCTGCACGCCCCCCTTGCCGGGGAAGATCTGAGCTTCGATAACGAGCATTTCACCACCCACGGACGTCCAGGCCAGGCCGTTGACGACGCCCACGCGCGGCTCCTTGCTGGCAAGGCCGATCGTGTACTTGGCGGGCCCAAGATAGGTGCTGAGGCTTTCGGGCTTGATCACCACCTTTTCAGGCATGCTGCCGCCCTTCTTGTCGGCGGCGAACACAACCTTGCGGAAGATCTTGCCGATGAGACGCTCAAGTCCGCGCACGCCCGCCTCGCGGGTCCAGTAGCGGATGATGTCGACGATGGCCTCTCGGGGGAGGTCGACCTCTTCAGCCTTGAGCCCCGTGGCGCGAAGCTGCTTGGGAATCAGGTGGTGCTCGGAGATGTGGATCTTCTCCTCCTCGGTATAGCCCGAAAGAGAAATCACCTCCATGCGGTCCAGCAGGGCCGGCGGAATGTCGTAGCTGTTCGAGGTCGCCACAAACATCACGTCGGAGAGATCCACCGGAATCTCCATGTAGTGGTCGGCAAACGCGTTGTTCTGTTCGGGATCAAGCACCTCGAGCATGGCCGAAGCGGGATCCCCGCGATGATCCGTGCCCATCTTGTCGATTTCGTCAAGCAGGAAGAGCGGGTTGCGCACGCCGGCACGAATCATGCTCTTGATGATCTGACCTGGCATCGAGCCCACGTAGGTGCGACGGTGGCCGCGAATCTCGCTTTCGTCATGCACGCCGCCCAGAGCCACGCGCACATACTTGCGGCCCGTGGCTCGGGCGATGGACTCGCCGAGCGAGGTCTTGCCGACGCCGGGCGCACCCACGAAGCAGAGAATCGGAGACTTCACCTTGCCCACGCGCTTCTGAACGGCGAGATACTCGAGAATCCTCTCCTTCACCTTTTCGAGACCGGAGTGATCCTCGTCAAGAATGCGGGCGGCGGCCTCAAGGTCGCGCGAAACGCGGGACTTCTTCGTCCACGGATAGTCCGTGAGCGTTTCGATGTAGCTGCGCACGACGACGGACTCGGAGCTCATCGCCGGCATCTGGCGCAGGCGGCGAAGCTCGTTGCGCACGGTCTCCTCGGCGTACTTGGGCATCTTCGCCGAGGCGATGCGGGCTTCAAGATCGGCGTATTCTTCATCAGCGCCCTCATCCGTGTCGCCGAGCTCCTTGCGGATGGCCTTGAGTTGCTCGTGGAGATAGTAGTCGCGCTGGTTCTTGTCCATCTGGCGCTTGACGCGGCCGTCGATGCGAACATTGAGCTTCTGAAGATCAATCTGGGTCAGCAGGAAGTCGATCCCATGACGGAAGCGCGCCGCAAGGTCGACCTCGGCAAGCATCTCCATCTTGGCGGCAGCAAGGCCGGACATCTGGCCACAGACAAGGTCAAGCAGACGCTCGGGATCAGTCTCCGCGTCGAAACGGCCCGCAGGCTCGCTCTTTCCGGTGCCGAAGGAGCCGTATTTCTTCCACTCACTCATCAACTGGCGGCGCAGCGGCTCAAGCGTGCGCTCTGGGGCGTAGACGGTATGGAGGCGGGTGCAGCGAGCCACAAGCGAGCCGTCACGCTCGAAGAGCGAGTCGACGCGATAGCGGGCGAGGCCCTCGACGAGCATCTTCGAGGTGCCGTCAGCCAGGCCGAAGAACTGCATCACGCTTGCGAGCGTGCCGACCCCGTAGCAGTCGTCCTGCTTGGGCGCATCGGTGTCGGGCTCCTTCTGCGTGACCACGAAAACGTACTTATTGTCGGATTGAAAGGCCTTCCTAGCGGCGTTGACGGAAGCCTCGCGCGCCATGAAGACGGGCACCAGCGTCGAGGGGAAGATCACCATGTCCCGCACTGCGACAGCAGGCACTTCAATTTGTTCGGGGTAAATCACTTCCCCGTCGGTCATGTTGTCCAAATCTCTAGTCCTAGTGAATGTTCGGTTCGGTCTTGAATATATGGGGGCCAGAGCCCCCGTTTTCAAGTCGTATGCAGATCAGTTTCGTCAGTCGCGCTCGATGAGCTCAACGGGTGCGCTCTTCTCGACCGTCTCACGCGTAACGCGCGCCCGCGCGATGTTTCCACGCGTCGGAATGTCGAACATGGCATCAAGAAGCACGCCCTCGACGATGGAGCGCAGGCCTCGGGCGCCCGTCTTGCGGGCGATGGCCTTTTCGGCGACCGCCTTGAGCGCGTCGGGCGTGAACTCGAGTTCGACATCCTCCATGCCGAGCAGGGCCTGATACTGGCGGACGATGGCGTTCTTGGGCTTCGTGAGGATGGCGATGAGCGCCTCCTCGTCGAGCTCCTGAAGCGCAGCGATCACGGGCAGACGGCCGACGAGCTCGGGGATCAGGCCGTACTTCACGAGGTCGGCGGGCTCGACCTGGCTGTACACCTTGGTGAGGCTCTTGTCGCCGTCCTTGCTGAAGACGCGGCCTCCAAAGCCCATCTCCGCCCTTTCGGTGCGGCGGCTGATGATGCTCTGCATGCCGTCGAAGGCGCCGCCGCAGATGAAGAGGATCTGCGAGGTGTCGACCTGAATCATGGCCTTGCCGGGATTCTTGCGGCCGCCCTGGGCGGGCATGCTTGCCACGGTGCCCTCGACGAGCTTGAGCAGCGCCTGCTGCACGCCTTCGCCGGACACGTCGCGCGTGATCGACGGGTTCTCGCTCTTGCGAGCGATCTTGTCGATTTCGTCAAGGTAGATGATGCCTCGCTGGGCGCGCTCGATGTCGCCGTCGGCGGCCTGCACGAGCTTGGCGACGATGTTCTCGACGTCCTCGCCCACGTAGCCCGCCTCGGTGAGCGTCGTCGCGTCGGCAATGGCGAACGGCACGTCGAGCGCACGGGCAAGCGTCTGCGCCAGCAGCGTCTTGCCGGAGCCCGTCGGACCGATCAGAAGAATGTTTGACTTCTGAAGCTCGACGGAGCGCGCAGCGTCCGCCTGGTTCTTCAGTCGCTTGTAGTGGTTGTAGACCGCCACGGATAGCGTGCGCTTGGCGCGCTCCTGACCTACGACGTACTGGTCGAGCAGGTCATAGAGCTCCTTGGGCTTGGGCAGGGGCTTCTCAGCCTCGGGCTTCGCCTCAGGAGCGCTCTCAGGAGTGGGGCCGCTCCTGAGCTCGTCGTTCATCGAGCGGATGCATTCACCGCAGATCAGTTCGCCGCGAATGCCGGAGAAGAGCTCCTTGCACTCGCTCTCGCTGCGGCCGCAGAAGGAACAGGTTCGCATGTCATTCACCTCGATTCCGCTCAAAGCGCCTTTTCAAGCTCGGCGCGCGTCGTGAAGATGCGGTCGACGAGGCCGTAGTTCATGGCCTCCTCGCCCACGAGCCAGTAGTCACGCTCGGTGTCGAGGGAGACTTCGGAAACAGGCTTGCCGCAGTTGTCGGCAAGAATCTGGTTGAGCTCCTGCTTCGTGCGCAGGATCTGGCGGGCGGTAATCTCGATTTCGGTCGCCTGCCCCTGGATGCCGCCGAGCGGCTGATGGATCATGACGCGGGAGTGCGGCAGCGCATAGCGACGGCCCTTCTCGCCCGAGCTCAGGAGGAGCGCACCCATCGAGGCGGCAAGGCCCACGCAGATCGTGCAGACCTTCGGACGAATGAACTTCATCGTGTCGTAGATGCCCATGCCGGCGGAAACGGAACCGCCGGGGCTGTTGATGTAGAAGTAGATGTCCTTGTCCGGATTCTCGCTCTCGAGGAAGAGCATCTGTGCAATCACGAGGCTCGCGGACTGGTCGTTCACCTCACCCGTAAGGAAGATGATGCGGTCGCGAAGGAGGCGCGAATAGATGTCGTAGCTGCGTTCGCCGCGGCCGGTGTCTTCAATGACATAAGGGACTAGCATTTTTTTATTCGCCTTGTGGAAAAAGGGGTATCTGCCGATTGTAGCGGAGCGAGCGGAAAAGCTCCCGCCTGCGGACCACGGAAAAGAAAAAAGAGGCATCCGGCGTGTTGTCCGTGATGCCTCTCGAGTCGATCAGGGCCGGCGCGGCAGGCCGCGCCCGCAAGTCTGACGTTGTCCCGTTCGTTAGAACTGGCCGGCCATCAGCTTGTCGAATTCAACCGTTTCCTCAACGGTCTTGGCCTTGGCGAGGATCCATTCGGTCACGTTGTTTTCCGTGGCCTGGGCGCGGAGGTTGCCCACGCGGTTCTGGTCCTTCATGATGTACTCGATGACTTCTTCCGGCTTTTCGTAGCTGGAAGCGATATCGGCGGCGATTTCACGAACCTGTTCGTCGGAACCGGAGATATTTTCCTGAGAGATCAGGGCTTCGACGAAGAGGCCGAGGCGCACGCGGCGTTCAGCCTGCGGCTTGAAGGCGTCGACGGGCATGGCGGGCATCTTCTTGACGTCGATGCCGCGGCCGGCGAGGTCGCTTTCCATCTGCTGGCGGAGGGCTTCGCACTGGTCGTTCACGAGAACGGTCGGAAGGGCGAAGTCGCAGGCGTTGGCGGCGGCCTCCATCACTTCGGCCTTGGTCTTCGTTTCGAGGCGGGCCTTGACTTCGCGTTCGAGGTTGGCGCGGATTTCAGCGCGCATGGCTTCAACACCACCCTTGACGCCGAGGCTGGCGGCGAATTCGTCGTCAACTTCCGGGTAGGCGGGTTCGGCGACTTCGACGACTTCAACGTCGAATTCAACGGCCTGACCTTCGAGTTCCTTGATGCCGTAGTCGGCGGGGAAGGTCATCGGGAAGGTCTTCTTTTCACCGGCAGCCATGCCCGTGACGGCGGCTTCGAACTCGGGGAGCATGCGGCCCTGGCCGAGAACGAACACGTAGCCTTCGGCGGAACCGCCCTGGAATTCAACGCCGTCCTTCTTGCCCTTGAAGTTGAGCTTGACGCGGTCGTCGTTGGCGGCGGCGCGTTCCACGACGTTGTACGTGGCGCGCTGGCGGCGCATGACGTCAATCGTCTTTTCGACTTCGGCGTCCGTCACCGGGCAGACGTAGCGCTTGAGTTCGACGGCGGAGAAGTCGGGAACCTGAACGTCAGGGAACACTTCGAACTTGGCCGTGAAGTGCATGTTCTCCTTGTCCTCTTCGTTCTTGGCGGCGTCGATGCGCGGATAGCCGGCAATGCGGAGCTCGCTTTCGGAGGCGGCCTTCTGCCAGGCTTCGCCGACGAGCTGGTTGATGGCTTCGTCATAGGCCTGCATGCCGTACATGCGGCGGACCTGAGCGGCCGGAACGTGACCCTTGCGGAAGCCCGGGAGCTTGGCGTTCTTGCCGTAGTTCTTCAGGGCCTTTTCGGTGAGTTCTTCAGCGGAAGCGTAGGAAACGACCAGATCGAGCGTGCGTTCGAGCGGGTTGACCTTGGCGACCTCTTCGGTCTTGACGGTTTCTTGTTCAGTCATCGCAGTAGTCTTTATAAAAGTCCGCCCGCTTGACGCGCGGCGGAATTTGTGGAAGAGATCCGTCCCTTTGCAGAACGGACCGCGTGAAAAATCCTTTCCAGAGCGAAGCGCACCCGCATGCGGCGGACCGTCGTTCGTTCTCTTCTATAAAAAGAGCATCCGCCGGCTTCTGATGTCGGCGGACCTGAATTTTTTAATTATAGCGGAGAAATTCAGCTGTTGTTTCAACGGGTTCCTGCGGGAAACCCGCTCCCCGCACTGAATTCGGCCTCGATTCAGGCGCCGTCCTCCTCTTGTGCAGGAGACGCCTTCCTCCGCATCCGCACGGCCAATTGCTTACAATTCCTGCGACGAGGCTCTTTCGAGCTTGCTAGAATTTTTCTCCCGTTCAATCCGGCCTGCGCCGGCCCTCATCTTCCTCCTGCCTTCAGAACCATGCGGTCCCGTCTTTCCCTTCTGACCATCTCCTTCGCCATGCTCTCCCTTCTTGCAGGCTGCGCAACTGCGCCCAGGGGGACGAACACTGATGCGGGGACGCAACAGGAAGTCACGAGTACCCGCCGTCACACGACCGCAGAACGCTTTGCAAAGACCACCGACAACGAACTCTACAACGAGAGGATCGCTCAGGTGTCAAGGGACATACGCGCCATCTGCACCTCGCCAGCAAACCGTCCTTACTATGCGAAGACGCCCTGCCTGCCCTCGGGCATGACGGAAGCTCACCTCAAGGACGGCTCGCGCATCACCCCGGAGGCGCGACGCGTCGCTGAGCGCGTCTTTGCAAGCCTGCACAAGCTCAACGAGGACACCCGCAGCCTGATGATCTCCTCGGGAGACGCCCACCTCATCAAGCTTGCGCGCCATTCCCGTGAAATGGTCGATCCAAAAATCTCCGCCCTGCAGTCCTCGCTTCTCAAGGGCGCCATGACCTGGGCCGAGTACAACCGCGCCCGTCTCGAGGTCTACGATGCAAGCAGGACGGGCGCTCCCGCCGAATGACACGCCATCAGGCTCAAGGTCAGGACATCCGCGCCCTGAATTCCTGTAGAATGCGTTGTTCGTGCGGGGATGGCGAAATTGGTAGACGCACCAGGTTTAGGTCCTGACGCCGTTGAGGCGTGTCGGTTCGAGTCCGATTCCCCGCACCAAGGATTAAGAAAGAAAAGGGAGACGCTTCCGAGTGTCTCCCTTTTCTTCATTCAGCCCGCCGCAGGGCAAATGGGGCGCGGCCGTGCGCACCCCTTCACAAGTCAGTGCTTGTGACCGCAACCGCAGCCGCAGGCGCCTTCCTCGTGATGATGGTGATGATGCTCTTTACCGTCATGATGATGGTGGTGCTCGCCGCAACCGCACTCATCTTCATGGTGGTGATGATGTTCGCCACAGCCGCAACCACACGCCTCCTCGTGGTGATGGTCATGACCGCCGCAACCGCAGCCGCATTCCTCTTCGCCGTGATAGTGATGATGACCGCCGCAGCCGCAACCGCCGCCACAGCCGCAACCGCCTGCATGACGCTCGATGCGGACGGGTTCGAAGGCCTCTTCGACCTCGGTGACCTCGAGACCGATCATGCCGAGCATCTTGGCGATGTTCGGGAGCGGCCGAACGGCGAAGCCCTCGGGAGCTTCGGCCACTTCGACGCCGCGGTTGATGAGGGCGCCGACGGCCTCCTGCATCGTGCGCAGGTCGCCCGTCACGTGAAGAACCTTTTCAACGGCGGGACGCACGACCCAGAACTGGCCTGCGTCGTCAACGAAAACGTCGTTGACGAAGAGCGGGCGCTTTTCCTCAACGGAGACGGCGATCACGCCTTCGGGCGTTTCAAAGGAGTCCTCCCAGGCCATGCGCTGGGCGGACGTGAGAACGAGCTGCTTGGCGCGGGCGAGAATGGGCTGGGCAGGGGCCGCTTCGGGCGGCAGGAGCTTGGTAAAAGTCGTCATTTTGAATTCCTGTGAGGCCGGCGCCTCGCGAAGCGACAGGCTTCGCCCTCAGGCGCCGACAAGTGTCTACCCATTTTAAGCAAAGAGAATCATTCGCGTGTAAGAAAACTTTGCGCCCGGCAAAGGCTATTCGACAGCGGTCGCCAGCGCATCGGAAAGACGGTCGACGGCAATGACCTCGAGGCCCTCGATGGGCGTTCTCGGCGCATTGGCGCGCGGAATCACGGCCTTTGCGAAGCCAAGCTTCGCCGCCTCACGAAGCCTTTCCTGACCTCTGGGCGCAGGCCTGATTTCTCCGGCGAGGCCCACTTCGCCGAAGACAACGAGACCGCGGCGCAGGGGCTTGTTTCGAATGCTCGAATAGATGGCGCACAAAAGCGCGAGATCGGCCGCTGGCTCCGAGATCTTCACGCCGCCCACGGCGTTGACGAAGACGTCCTGATCAAAGCAGCCCACGCCCGCGTGGCGGTGCAGGACCGCAAGAAGCATGGCAAGGCGCTGCGAGTCCACGCCGAGGGCAAGCCTCCTCGGCGCGGGCAGGTGCGTGGCGTCGACGAGCGCCTGAATCTCAACGAGAAGCGGGCGAGTGCCCTCCTGCGTCACCAGCACGCTCGACCCGGGAATGTCGGACTTGTATTCGGAGAGGAAGATGGCCGACGGGTTCGTCACGCCGCGAAGACCGTGATCCGTCATGGCGAAGACGCCGAGCTCGTTCACGGCGCCGAAGCGGTTCTTGAAGGCGCGCACGAGACGGAAGTTCGAGTGCTGGTCGCCCTCGAAATAGAGCACCGTATCGACGATGTGCTCGAGAATTCGAGGACCGGCAAGAGAGCCGTCCTTGGTGACGTGACCGACGAAGATGAGGGTCGTACCCACGGTCTTGGCCATGCGCGTGAGTCTTGCGGCGCACTCGCGCACCTGAGAAACGGAACCCGGCGCGCTGTCAAGCTGGCTTGAGAAGATGGTCTGGATCGAGTCGATCACGACGTACTCGGGCTTGCGGCTAGAAATCACGCTCTCGATATGCTCGAGCTCGATTTCACTCATGAGGGTGAGGCCGCGGGGCTCGAGCTGAAGGCGCTGCGCCCTGAGCGCGATCTGCGTGGGGCTTTCCTCGCCCGAAACGTAAAGCGCCGAATGGCCGAGCTCGACGAGTCTGGCCATGACCTGCAGCAGAAGCGTCGACTTGCCGATGCCGGGGTCGCCGCCGATCAGGGCGACGCATCCCTTCACAAGCCCGCCTCCCATGACTCGGTCGAATTCGCCGAGTCCCGTCACGGTGCGGGGGATCTCCTCGATCGCCACGTCGGAGAGGTCCTGCAGGGAGCCCGTCGTGTCGACGAAGCCGCCTGCGGAGCGCGGGGAGCCCGCACCGTAGCGGGCGGCGGCGCCCTGCGACACCTTGAACTCCTGGAGCGTGTTCCAGGCCTTGCAGTGCGGGCACTGTCCCTGCCACTTGGCAGTCGTGCCGCCGCACTCATTGCAGACGAATTCGGTTCTGGTCTTGGTCGTGCGAGGTGCCATCGGTTGCCGTATGTCGGTTGTCAGTGCTTGATTTGAAGCGGAACGCGGCGTGCAAGCGCGCAGATGAGCTCATAGCCGATCGTGCCTGCAGCGGCCGCCACTCGGTTGACGGGCAGGTGCCTGCCCCAGAGCTCCACGCGGCTGCCGAGGCCTGCGGACGGGATGTCGGTGATGTCGATCTCGAGCATGTCCATCGAGACGGCGCCCACGAGCGGCGCGATGGCGCCCTCGACCCACGTGGGAGAGCCGTCGGGCATCGAACGTGGATAACCGTCCGCGTAGCCGCAGGCAACGATGCCCACGCGCGTGGGACGCTTGGCGATCCAGCGCGAGCCGTAGCCCACGGCCTCGCCCGGCGCAATCTCCTGAACGGCGATGATCTTCGCCGAGAGCGTCATGGCGGGAATGAGGCCGAGCTCCTCGGAGGAAATGTGGGAGTCAGGGCTCACGCCGTAAAGCGCAACGCCCGCACGCACGCCGTCACCTCCCACTTCGGGATGCCAGAGGATGGCAGCGGAGTTGGCCATGCAGGCCGCCGTGGCGGAATGCGCGAGCCTGCCCATGCGGGTGAGCTGTCGGGAGACCGATGCGGGCGCATCGCCGAGATAGCTCGGCTCGGCGTTGGCAAAGTGCGTGACGACGCCCATCACCTTCACGCCCGGAATGGACGTGAGGAGGTCGTAGATCGTGCCCACCTCGACGGGCAGGAAGCCCAGACGGTTCATGCCCGAGTTCACCTTGATGTGAACCTTCACCTCACGCAGCTGGAGACGCTTGAGAATGTCGATCTGCCACATGGAGTGGACGACCGTCTCGACGTCAAGGTCCTGAAGCGGCTCGATGTCCGTTTCATCGAAGAAGCCCTCCAGAAGCAGCACGCGCTTGTGCCAGCCCGCGCGGCGCGCGCGTTCGGCGTCGCACAGGTCGATGGTCGCAAAGCCGTCCGCATCGGCGAAGGCCTCGACGGCATTCTCAAGACCGTGGCCGTAGGCATTGGCCTTGACGACCGCCCAGAGGGTGCGATCGCCGACACTCTCACGAAGGCGGGCAAGATTGTGCTTCAGCGCCTGAATATCAATTTCAGCGTATATGGGACGGGGCACTCGAATACTCTTCTTTCATAAGTCAAGGGAACCCGCACGGGGCGTCTCGTGCAGAAACCCGTTAATGTTACTCGCCTGCGCCGCGATTCGTTCGAATTTCACAATTTGAAAGTGACTCGGCCCACCTCCCGCCTCTCCCCGTTCTCGAAAGGAATTTGCACCGAATGTTTACGTACGCCCTCAGGCAAGGTAGACTTAACGGATTGACCTCCAACCATTCAGGCTCATTCACAGGCTTTTATGAACCGCGGCTTCTATACCATCATGTGCGCGCAGTTCCTGTCGTCTCTGGCCGACAACGCACTGCTCATCGCTGCCATCGCCCTTCTGACGAGCATCAACGCTCCTGACTGGATGACGCCGCTCCTCAAGCTCTTTTTCGTGGTGAGCTACGTGTGCCTCGCCGCCTGGGTGGGCATCTTCGCAGACTCGATGCCCAAGGGCCGCGTCATGTTCCTGACGAACTTCGTCAAGGCGGTCGGCTGCCTGCTGATGCTCTTCGGCGGCCACCCACTTCTCGCCTACGCGATCGTGGGCGTGGGCGCTGCGGCCTACTCGCCCGCGAAGTACGGCATTCTCACCGAGCTTCTCCCGCCGCAGAAGCTCGTTGTCGCCAACGGCTGGATCGAGGGCCTCACGGTTGGTTCCATCATTCTCGGCGTTGTGCTCGGCGGTGTTCTCATCAAGCCTGAGATCGCACAGTCCATCCTCGATTTGTTCCATCTTGATGCTCTCGGCCTGTCGAGCTTTGCCGAGGCCGCCATCTTCGCAATCGCCTTCGTCTACCTCGCCGCCTCGGCCGTCAACCTCGCCATTCCCGACACGGGCGTGCGCTATCCCCCGCAGAAGTTCGACCCCGTCGACTCCATCAAGGGCTTCGTCAAGAGCTGCCGTCTTCTCTGGAGCGACCGTCTCGGTCAGATCTCCCTCTCCGTCACGACGCTCTTCTGGGGCGCAGGCGCAGTGCTTCAGTTCCTCGTTCTCAAATGGTGCGACCACGCGCTCGGCATGGATCTCTCTCAGGGTGCCGTCATGCAGGCCGTCGTGAGCCTCGGCATCGCCGTCGGCGCCTTCCTCGCCGCCGCCAAGGTTCCTCTCAAGAAGTCCCTCAACGTTCTGCCCATGGGCATCTGCATGGGCGTGCTCGTCGTGGGCGCCTCCTACTTCACGCGCGACATTGCGCCCGCAGGCGGCCTCTCGCTCTTCGGCTTCGAGCTTTCCTGGGCCGTCATGATCGCCGGCCTCATCATGATCCTCGTGGGCATCTGCGCGGGCTTCTTCGTCGTTCCGATGAACGCGCTCCTGCAACACCGCGGCCATGTCCTCATGAGCGCGGGACGCTCCATCGCCGTGCAGAACTTCAATGAGAACTCCTCCATCCTCGTGATGCTCGGCGTCTACTCCCTGCTCATCAAGGCCGACCTCTCGGTTCCCGCCACGATGATGATCTTCGGCGTCTTCGTGAGCATCTCCATGCTGCTCGTCATCCTCAAGCACCGCCGCAATCAGGCCGAGTACGACAGCACCCACCTGATCGGCGAAGGCACCCGCCACGTGACTGAAGAGCACTGATCAGCATCACCAAGGCACCCTCCCGAACGGGCCCTGCACGACAGCACGGGCACGTTTCCGTTCATGGCTCCCAGCCATGAAGCGCAAAAAGCCAAACGCCCTCTCCTCGCCAGCAAACAACACAGCAACCACCTGCCCCCCATCGAAAGCCCCCTCAAAGCCTTAGGAAACGCGAGTACAAGAAAAAGCGGACCGCCTCCACGTCGGGAGAACGGTCCGCCTGAAGACGTCAGGAGAAAGTCCCTGTCTTATACGGCGGCGGGAACTGCCTCGTCATCCTTTTCATCCTTGCCGAGATCATGGTTCACCATGGCTGCGACCGTGGAGTCGGACCAGACGTTGAGCGTCGTTTCGATCATATCGATGACGGCGTAGAAGGGCAGGATCACGCCCATGAGCATGATGGGCACGTTCATGCTTGCGAGAAGACTCGCCGAAAGGAAGAAGCAACCCATCGGAACGCCTGCGTTGCCCACGGCCGCGAGGGTCGAGATCAGGATCCAGGCGGCGAGCATCGGCAGCGTCACCTCGGCACCCGCATTCTGCATCAGGTAGACGACCGTAACGAGGATGAAGGCGGCGCAGCCGTTCATGTTGATCGTCGTGCAGATCGGCAGCACGAAGCGGGAGACGGGGCGAGCGACGCCCACGTTGTTTTCCGCGCAGGACATCGTGACGGGCAGCGTGCCGGCGGAGGACTTCGAGAAGAAGGCGACGGCAAGCGCAGGCGCCATGCCCTTGGCGACGCGGATCGGATTGACGCCGCGGGCAAGCATGAGAAGCGGAAGCACGACGAGCATCTGGACGAAGTTGGCGGCGAGAATGACGCCGAAGTAGGTGCCGAGACCGCCGATCTCAACGCCCTTGTTCATCTCGACGACAAGTGCAGAGATGAAGCCGAAGATGCCGATCGGAAGCACGCGGATGAGCCACTTCACGAGAATGAAGAGGACCTCCTGAGCGCCCGTGAAGAAGGCAAGCAGCACCTCCTGCGAGCGGCTGTCGCGCGGCAGGCGGGAGATTGCGATGCCGATGGCGGCGGAGACGAGCAGGACAGAGAGCACGTTCGCGGAGAGGAACGGCGCCAGGAAGTTGTCCGGAATCACGGACTGGATGTACTCGAGATAGGAGTGCTCCGCCACCTGCGGCGCGATGGCGCCCGCCGTCATGGCGACGTTGGCGGGAGACATGGCGACGTAGAGGACGGCGGCGAGCGTGGCCGCCAGAATCGTCGTGAAGAGCGTGTAGAAGATCGTGTGGCGGAAGATGCGACCAGACTCGCTCGAACGGGAGATCGAGGCGAGCGTCGCGATGATCGACACGGCGATGATCGGAATGCTGATGAACTTGAAGAGGCGAATGAAGATCGAGCTCACGAAGTCCGCGAATGCATGGATAGTCTCGCCGCCCCAGAGGCCGCTGCAGACGCCGAGCACGATCGCAACGAGATAGGCGGCCGCCATGGCGGTCTGGGAACCCTTGACGCGGGGCCTGGCTTCGTCGGGGGATTGAGTCATCTGGGAGTTTCCTTCTTGTTTTTGAAAAACTGCAGTGCTGCGGATCCGCAACAGTCTTTTCGAAGTGTATACCCGAGTAACTCGCTCAGGTATATCCGCACATCCTCATTTTGCGTCAACAAAAATCAGGCATGCTTTCCCGGCCTGCAGCAGTAGCGAACCGACCCATCTAAGCACAACTGCCTAGTTCGACTCACCGTAATCCAAAGGCGTCTGCCCCGCAGGGTAACGCCGCCTTCTGACGACAACAGACGAAAAAGAGGCGGAAGACCGTGAGACCAGTCCTCCGCCTGTCAAAAGGCCTTCCGGAGAAAAAGGAAAAACCGGAAGGCATTCCAAGACAACTTGTTCCGTCTTCGCCCTTTTTCTCTCAGAGCCCAATGAGGCGCTCGGGATGGGAGTAGACGTTGGCGCGGCTGCGACGGCAGAAGGCCGCAAGCGTGATCCCGCACTCTCGTGCAAGTTCGACGGCGAGCGCCGTCGGTGCGGAGACGGCGAAGATGATCTCGACGCCGCACATGGCCGCCTTCTGAACCATTTCGTAGGAGGCTCTGGAGCTGATGACAAGCGCGCCGTCACGCCAGCCCCTGCGGGCACGAAGACCGAGCAGCTTGTCAAGCGCGACA
>UMIP01010232.1_pt1 | contig 14518 bp, 9 predicted proteins | sample 1965751 | NCBI WGS metagenome assembly UMIP01 (sample SAMEA4836117, study PRJEB28245) | human gut metagenome | biome: gut microbiome; material: fecal sample | place: Denmark | collected 2008
AACACAGATGAACATGCAGACAGGGATTACAAGTGTAATGAACACTAGTGAAAGTGCCAAGTTCTTCAATCCTGCCCATCCGGAAGTACAAACTTTCCTTTGTAACTTACTGAAAGATCTTGCAAGCTACGATCTGGACGGTATCTTCTTAGACCGTGGACGCTTCCTTAATCTGCAAGCCGATTTTTCTGAAGAGTCCCGTAAGCAATTCGAGGCTTACATGGGAGGAATAAAAATCCAAAATTACCCGGACGACATTTTGGCACCGGGTGCTTCCAGTCTTCCTGCCACCTATCCTAAATATATGACTAAGTGGTTGGAATTCCGTGCAAAAGTGATTTATGACTTTATGCAGAAAGCACGCACTGCCGTCAAAGAAGTCAACTCTAAAATTAAATTTGGAGTTTACGTAGGTGGTTGGTACTCTTCCTATTATGATGTAGGCGTTAACTGGGCTGCTGCCACTTATGATACCTCTCGTTATTACAAATGGGCAACCGGCAAATATATGAATTATGGCTATGCTGCCTGCATGGATCAGATCCTTATCGGTGCCTATGCTTCTCCGCTTAAAGTACATGGAACTACCGAATGGACTATGGAAGGATTTTGTTCATTGGCGAAAGATAAGATTAAAGGAGAATGTCCTATTGTAGCCGGAGGTCCGGATGTAGGTAACTGGGATACCAACAATCAGGCAACCCAGGAACAAGAAAACCAAGCAATCGTACAGTCTGTAAAAGCTTGTATGGACGTATGTGACGGATATTTCCTGTTTGATATGATTCATTTGAAAAAAGCCGGTCAGTGGCAATATGCCAAAGAAGGCATCGAACTTGCGATGAAATAAAAAGAATAACTGAATAGCATATAATAACATGAAGAAAATAACACTAGCACTCTTCTCCGTTTTACTGATCACAGCACTGGGAGGATGTAAAAGCACTACACCCCAGACAGCAGACAAAAATGTAAAACCTGCCTTGATGTGGTTTGATGCTGAAGCCAATTTTGAACGTTTCAGCCATCCCGATTCAATAGATTATTATCTGACTAAGGTAAAATCACTGGGCTTTACCCACGCCGTTGTTGATGTACGCCCTATCACGGGAGAAGTATTGTTCGACACAGAATTCGCACCTAAGATGCGCGAATGGCAAGGATATGAACGTAAAGACTTTGACTATCTGGGACATTTTATCAAGAAAGCGCATGAATTGGGAATAGAAGTGCATGCTTCTCTCAATGTATTTGTTGCCGGTCATAACTACTTTGACCGCGGATTGGTGTATTCCACTCACCCCGAGTGGGCATCTGTTGTATATACTCCGGAAGGCATGACTTCCATAACAAACGAAAAGAAAAAATATTCTGCCATGGTGAACCCTATCAACGAGGATTTTCGGACACATATTCTGAATGTCTTGAAAGACCTGGTTAAACGTTACCCTGATTTAGACGGATTAATGCTGGACAGAGTAAGATATGATGGTATTTCCGCCGACTTCTCCGATATCTCCCGCCAGCAGTTTGAAGCATATATCGGACAAAAAGTAGAAAAATTCCCGGAAGATATTTTTGAATGGAAGAAAGACTCCAACGTCAAATATTATCCCGAGCGTGGCAAGCATTTTCTGAAATGGATCGAATGGCGTACCAAAAATATTTACGACTTTATGGCTCTTGCCCGAAAGGAAGTAAAAGCAGTCAATCCGGACATTTCTTTTGGTACTTATACGGGTGCCTGGTATCCTTCCTATTATGAAGTGGGAGTCAACTTTGCCAGTAACCAGTATGACCCGAGTAAAGATTTTGATTGGGCTACTCCGGAATACAAAAACTATGGATATGCAGAACTGATCGACCTCTATGCTACCGGCAACTACTATACAGATATCACAATCGAAGAATCTCTGAAGAATAAGAAAACCGTATGGAACGAAACCGATTCACAAGGCCAAAGCGGTACATGGTATTCGGTAGAAGGATCGTGTCAGAAATTACGCCATATAATGAAAGACAATCAATTCATGGGGGGTATCCTGGTAGATCAATTCTATGATAACCCTGCAAAACTCTCGGCAACAATCGAAATGAACCTGAAAGCATCAGACGGATTGATGGTATTTGACATAGTACACATCATCAATAAAGGATTATGGAAAGAAGTTGAAAATGGAATGAGAGCTGGAGGAGCTCTGGAATAATAAACATTTGAATCCTATAAACATATGAAAAGACTCTCAATTATCTCCCTACTGTTATGGATTGGAATGGTGGCTTTTGCTACCGGAAAGTCCAAAGTGATGTGGTTGGATTGTTCTGCAAATTTTCAGAGATTCAGCTACCCGGATTCCATCCGTTACTATGTGGACAAATGCCATGAAGCAGGAATCACTCACTTAGTATTGGATATAAAAGATAACACAGGTGAAGTGCTATACCCCAGCAAATACGCCGCACAGAAAAAGAACTGGAAGAATTTCGATCGTCCGGATTTTGACTTTATCAATACCTTTATTAAGGCAGCCCATGCCCATGGGATGGTTATCTTTGCCGGGATGAATATTTTTGCAGATGGACAGAATATCGTAAAGCGTGGTGCCGTTTTTGATAAGCATAAGAAATGGCAGGCCATCAATTATGTCCCACGCAAAGGATTATTGCCCGTAACGGAAATAGAAGGAAAACCTACCATGTTCCTGAATCCGGCATTAAAGGAAGTGCAGAAATACGAAATAGACATTATCAAGGAAGTAGTCAGGAATTATGCTTTCGACGGTATTATGCTGGATCGTGCCCGTTACGATTGTATCGATTCTGATTTCTCTCCCGAATCCCGAAAAATGTTCGAGAAGTTTATAGGAAAGAAGATAGACAGATTTCCGGAGGATATACTTGAATGGCGGCCTAATGCCGAAGGAGGAATTGACCGTGTCGGTGGTCCGTATTATCATCAATGGCTGACATGGAGGGCTTCCGTCATCTATAATTTCATCAAAGACGTACGTACTTCCATCAAAAAAGTGAATCCCGATTGTATGCTGGCAGCCTACACAGGGGCATGGTATCCTACCTACTTCGAAGTAGGAGTAAACTGGGCAAGCCAGAAGTATGATGTCAGCAAAGACTTCAGTTGGGCAACACCCGACTATAAGAATTATGGATTTGCCGAATTACTGGATTTCTACACAAACGGGAATTATTATTGGAATGTAACACTCGACGATTATTACCGGTCATCCGGCAAACATAAAAATGAAACGGACAGTGAATTTTCTACCGGAGAATATCTATGCGTAGAAGGAGGTTGCAAATATTCCAAATACTTATTGAAAGATGCAGTACCCGTATGCGGAGGACTGTATGTAGAAGATTACAAACGAGATGTAAATCAGTTTCAGAAGGCGGTACGCATGAATCTGAAAGAATCGGACGGTGTGATGATTTTTGATATTGTACATATTATCCGTAACGGATGGTGGGACGAACTAAAAGAAGCACTGGATGAAACCAAGCTGGATGAAGCAGGAATGATTAAAGGAACCGTTACCTGCGACGGCAAAGGCATAGCCAATGTGGTAGTGACAGACGGACTGCGTTGTGTCACTACAGACAAGAACGGTATCTATCATCTGCCAAATCTCGGAAATACACGTTTTGTATATATCACAACTCCTGCCGGATACCTGACAGACTGCGAACAGACCATTCCCAGATTCTATCAGGAAATTGATCTGAGCAAGACAAATGAATATAACTTCCGCCTGAAAAAGAATCCTAAAGATGACAGCAAACATCTGTTTGTACTGGAAGCAGATGTACAAGCCGGCTTGAAAGAACATTGGGATTTGTACACCCCCATCGTCGATGACTATAAACAATTAATCGACCAACATACCGATCGTGATGTATTCGGACTGAATTGCGGAGATATCTTCTGGGACACACCAGCCACTTTCTTTCCACCTTATATAGATAAAGCAAAAAAACTGGATATACCCATATACCGCGCAATCGGTAATCACGATATCGATTGTAACGGAGCTACTCATGAAACATCGTACCGGACTTTCGAAGGATATTTCGGTCCTACCCATTATTCGTTCAACAAAGGAAATGCCCACTATATTGTTATAAACAACAACTTTTATGTGGGACGTGAATACTTCTACATCGGTTATGTAGATGAAACTACTTTCAAATGGCTGGAAGAAGATTTATCTTATGTACCTAAAGGCACACTGGTATTCTTCATGACACATATCCCCACTCGGATAACGGAACAGAAAAGACCTTTCAACTATGATTACGGTATGCTGGCGGGAGAAACGATCAATGCCGAATCTGTTCACCGATTATTGGACGGATACGAAACCCACTTTCTGACGGGACATCTTCATTCTAACTCCAATATCGTATTCAACGATCATCAGATGGAACATAACACAGCTGCCGTATGCGGCATTTGGTGGCATGCAGATGTCTGCATAGACGGAACTCCCCAAGGATACGGAGTCTATGAAGTAGACGGCAATCAGGTGAAATGGTATTATAAAAGTGCCGGTCATCCGAAAGATTACCAATTCCGTAGTTACGGAGCAGGAACATCCAAGGAGTTTCCAAAAGACATTATAGCAAACGTATGGAACTGGGATAAGAACTGGAAAGTAGAATGGCTGGAAAACGGGAAAGTAATGGGAGCAATGACTCAATATACAGGAGTCGACCCTTATGCACACAAAGTATGTACGGATAAGAAAAGAACCATGCAAAGCTGGATATCAGCAGCAAACACCGGTCACATGTTTCGTGCCACTCCTGAAAATCCGAGAGCTAACATAGAAATTAAGGTAACAGACCGCTTCGGTAATGTTTACCTGCAAACAATTTCTAAATAAGAAACAATGAAATATCTAAGATATTACTTATGGATTATTTGCCTGTTATTCCCATTGGGAATACAGGCAAAAGTCAGGCTAACTTCCATTTGGGGAAACAACATGGTGTTGCAGCAACAATCGGAAGTAATCTTTAGGGGAAAAGCATCCGCCAATAAACAAATCGTTGCGATTGCATCATGGAATCAGCATAAAGTAACGACCCGGAGTGATCAGGAAGGTAACTGGAAGCTAAAGCTTCTCACTCCTGCCGCAGGCGGTCCTTATACAATCTCCTTTTCGGATGGCGAAAAACTGACGCTGAATAATATTCTGATTGGCGAAGTCTGGTTTTGCTCGGGACAATCTAATATGGAAATGCCCGTCAGGGGATTTCGCGGACAACCGGTGTACGGTTCGCAACCTTATATTGTAACCGCCGATCCAAAACGGGAACTACGCCTGTTTACCGTCAAAAGAGATTGGAGTACAACTCCTAAAGAAGAGGGCGTCACAGGTCATTGGTCGGAGTTGTCTCCCAAAGAAGTCGCAGATTTTAGTGCTGTCGCTTATTTCTTCGGTGATTTGTTACAGCGTTCATTAGATGTCCCTGTCGGTCTCATTCATTGTTCATGGAGTGCTTCAAAAATAGAAACCTGGATGGATAAACAAACTTTGCAACACTTTCCTGAAGTCCAGTTGCCGGATATCAACCAAGCCGAGTTTGAATGGCCTGCAGGTACCCCTACCTTGTTATGGAATGCAATGGTAAATCCCTGGAAAGGATTCCCGGTCAAAGGGGTTATCTGGTATCAGGGAGAGTCGAACTCTCCCAATCCGACTCTTTATAAGAAACTGTTTCCTGCCATGGTGGCACAGTGGAGAGAATTTTTCAATAATCCCGGAATGCCCTTATATTATGTGCAAATCACTCCTTGGCAGGCAGAAGGGAAAGATAAGCTGGACCGGGCATGGTTTCGTCAGTGTCAGTTGGAACTTATGTACGAAGTTCCCAATGTAGGGATGGTGACAACGACCGATGCAGGAAGTGAGAAGTTTATTCATCCTCCTTATAAAATCAAGGTCGGTGAGCGGCTGGCATATTGGGCACTGGCAAAAACCTATGGCAAAGAAGGTTTCTTATATGCAGGGCCTTTCTATAAAAGCTGTCAACTGAAAGGAAATGTGGTAGAAATCACTTTTGAGAACGGCAATGAAGGACTTATTCCCGAAAACCAAAGACTGAAAGGATTCGAACTGGTAGATAAGAATGGAAGGATTGTGCCGGCAGAAGCAGAAATTATAAATGGCTCCGCACGTGTAAAAGTATGGAATGATTCCATATCCCATCCCGTCGAAGTGCGCTATTGTTTCCGCAATTATATGGAAGGTGATCTTTTTAATAATGCGGAGATACCGGCTTCACCATTCCGAATCGTAGTACAACAATAAAAAAATAAATATGAACAGTAATATACGAGCTTCTTCTTTGGATGCCCTCCGAGGATATGCAATTCTTACGATGGTGCTTTCCGGAAGTATCGCTTGGGGAGTACTCCCCGGCTGGATGTATCATGCCCAGGTAGGACCTCGTTCTAATTTTGTATTCGATGGTTCTATATATGGCATCACGTGGGTAGACCTCGTGTTTCCCTTTTTCTTGTTTGCTATGGGAGCTGCCTTCCCTTTTTCAATAGGTAACAAATACAGAAAAGGCAGCTCCCGCTGGAAGATTGTATACGATAGTGTACTGCGAGGTTTTCGTCTGACTTTTTTTGCTATTTACATTCAACATATCTATCCTTGGGTGGTATCTTCTCCACAGGATATCCGGTCATGGCTGATTGCGTTAGCCGGTTTTGCATTGATGTTTCCCATGTTTATGAGAATCCCGTTCAAGATGCCGGAATACGTGAGATTACTGATTAAAATAGCTGCTTATTTCATCGGTGTCATCATGTTGCTGAACATCACGTATGCCGATGGGCGGACCTTTAGTTTAGGATATAGCAATATCATCATTCTGGTATTAGCCAATATGGCAATCTTCGGTTCGTTAATCTATACTTTTACAATCAATAAGCCGTGGATTCGTATCGGCATACTGCCATTTATCATGGCAGTATTTCTGGGGAAAGAGAATCCGGAATCATGGAATCATGCTGTGATGACATTCTCTCCGTTACCATGGATGTATCAGTTTGCCTACCTGAAATATCTGTTTATCGTAATTCCCGGTACGATTGCCGGAGAGTATCTGTACGGATGGCTGCAGAGCAAACAGACAACGCCATCTATAGCTTCCAACAATGACGAGTATAAAAGAATGCCCTGGATACTCCTGCTTACTATCGGACTTATTATTTTGAATTTGTACGGTTTGTATATGCGGTATTTGCTTCTCAACTTGGCAGGAAGTATCATTATCCTAAGCATTTTGTACGTTTTGCTACAGATTGAAGGGAAAAATGCCAATTATTGGTACAGGCTATTTAAAGCAGGTGCTTATCTGGTACTACTGGGACTGGCTTTTGAAGCCTACGAAGGAGGCATCCGGAAAGATCCTTCTACCTACAGCTACTATTTTCTGTCAGCTGGACTTGCATTTATGGCTATGATTGCCTTTTCCATCATGTGTGATATCTACTCATGGAGAAGACTGACACGACCACTGGAATACGCAGGTCAGAATCCTATGATTGCTTATGTATCCACTCAACTGGTCGTATTGCCGATATTAAACCTCGCAGGACTGGGAACTTACCTGTCTTATCTGGATCAAAATGCATGGCTTGGCTTTTTGAGAGGAGTCATTGTAACTTCTCTGGCTTTACTTATAACGATATTATTTACCAAACTAAAATGTTTTTGGAGGACATGATTATGATAATCAAACGATTGTATTTTATAGCAACAGTTTTATTTGCTTTTTCCGTATGTTCATGTGGAGGAGAGAACTATCCGGATCATCCGTGGGAATGGGATCAGGATACCGAAGAAGAAGACCCGAATCCTGATATTATAGAACAAGGATGGACGGCTGTCGATAATCTCGGCAAACTTCCCGATTATATTCAAGTATACAAATCTCCAGAGAATTTAGCCGGGAAAAAGGCTATTGCATATATAGCCGTTGCCGATATGACTAAAGCTAAATTCGAAGTTCTGGGAGATATTGCCTTTTCACAAGAAGCTAATGGATATGGAGGAAAGGCATTGAATACTCCTTCGGAATTTTATGAATCTTCTAAAGATCCTATCGTTGTTAATGGCGGATTGTTCTTCGCTAGCAGCGGGTTCTATTATTCACAGAATCTGGTAATTCGTAATGGGCAATTACTAGCTCCTAATCAGAATTATTATTCAGAGGACTGGGTTACGATGTGGTATCCGACTTTAGGAGCTTTCTGTCAGATGAAAGATGGAACATTTCAAACCACATGGACTTATCAAGGTTCCGATGGAATCAATTACTGTTACCCTGCCCCTGCTGACAATGATATAAAAAAGGACCCGCTTCCGGCACCGTCATCTACTTTTCCCAGTGGTGCGAAGGCATTGGAAGCAACCACCGGTATCGGAGGAGTAACAGTTTTACTGCGTGGAGGTGAAATCAAAAATACCTATGTACAGGAGATGTTGAATATTTCTGCTGCATCTAATCAACCTCGTACCGCCATTGGATATACAAATAATAAAAAAATGATTATCTTTGTATGCGAAGGCAGAAACATGACAGAAGGAGTAGCAGGATTAACTACTGCCAATGTAGCCACAGTTATGAAGGATCTGGGTTGTACAGAGGCTTTAAATTTAGATGGAGGCGGCTCGTCATGTATGCTGGTCAACGGAAAAGAAACAATTAAAGGCAGTGACGGCAAGCAACGGAAAGTGTTGACTGCTGTCGGAATTAAGTAAATGATGAAACATTTTTTTATTCTTACTATGTTGTGCTTGTTTGGATTCGACCTGCAAGCACAACTGACGTATCATGAAGCGTCACAATTCCCTCTTCTTGGGAAAGCCACTGAAGCTACCGGAACTCGTTATGAAAGATTTCCGGATTCATTGAAGAACGTATCTCGCGAACGGTTGTGGAACTTAAGCCGTAACTCCGCAGGTCTGGCAATACGTTTTCGGAGTAACTCCACCCAAATAGCGGTAAAATGGGAGGCTCTTTTTAATAATCATATGAATCATATGACGGATGTAGGAACCAAAGGACTCGACCTTTATTGCCTTCAGGAAAACGGTGACTGGCGTTTTGTCAACAGTGCCCGCCCTACTGCTAAAACGAACAGTGCAACGATTATTGCAAACATGCAGCCCAAAGAAAGGGAATACATGCTCTATCTGCCTTTATATGACGGAGTCGCCTCCCTGTCTATCGGAGTAGACTCATTGTCAACTATTGACCAACCTTTAGTTGACAGTCCGGTCCGCAAAAAGCCTGTTGCTTTTTACGGTACCAGTATCTTGCAAGGAGGATGTGCAGCGCGTCCGGGAATGGCACATACTAACATCATTTCACGACGCCTCAACCGAGAGTGTATTAATCTAGGGTTCAGTGGCAATGCATTGCTCGATCTGGAAGTAGCAAAAATAATGTCAGAAGTAGATGCCAGTGTCTTTGTGCTGGATTTTGTACCCAATGCTTCCGTTGAACAAATGGGGGAACGAATGGAAACTTTCTACCGAATCATCCGGGATAAGCACCCTGATACGCCCATTGTGTTTATAGAAGACCCTGTCTTCACTCACACATTATTCGACCAAAGAATAGACCGTGAAGTGAAAAGGAAAAATCAGACCTTAAATGAGATATTTAATTCACTAAAGAAACAAGGTGAAAAGAAGATATACTTGATTCATTCGAAAAACATGATAGGTAATGACGGGGAAGCAACAGTGGATGGTATTCATTTTACAGACTTAGGAATGATGAGGTATGCAGATCTGGTGACTCCAATCATTAAAAAATTAATGAAGTAGTAAAACCTATGAATTTACAGATCGAATTTTATTTCGTGTGTAAATAAAGAAAGATAAATATTCATGGGTGATTCTTCAGTATTAGTAATCTTCGGCATCATAGCAGCGTCGGCTACAGACATCAAAGAAATTCTCAGATTTGAATTAAAATAAAGATAGAAGTCATGACGAAACGTTTATTTTTTGCATTCATATCTCCGTACACGGCTTTCGGGCGGTGAATTGTCTCTGAAAGTATCAGATACAGGCATCAATTATTACAACGTCTTTATTGACAGTCTTTTGCATAAGATTGTAAAAGTTACCGGCAAGGACACTCTGATTAATTTTATATCCGGCATTGACAAGGGAGTACATCGCGTATTGATTCAGAAACGCACTGAAGGAGAATGGGGCAAAACAACGATTCATCAATTTGTGCTTCCTGCCGGAGGAAAACTTGAAAAGGAAACGGACCGTCCATCCAGACATATCGAGTTTATCGGTAATTCACTGACGTGTGGTTATGGAGTTGAAGGAAAAGATCGTAGTGAACCCTACAAAGCTGAAACTGAAAACTGCAATTTGTCTTATGCCACGATTATTGCCCGCTACTTTGATGCGGACTACACACTTATAGCACACTCCGGAAGAGGAGTAGTACGCAATTATGGTGATTCTGTCCGGGTATCTGCCGTGACAATGAAAGACCGTATGCTGAATACATTTGATATGGATCTGGATAAAAAGTGGGATTTTAAAACATACAAGCCGGATCTGGTCGTTATCAATTTAGGGAGCAATGACTTCTCAACCGGATTATATCCATTGGAAGATGAGTTTATTCGTGCTTATACACTACTGATCAATCGTCTCCGTGAGAATTATGGAGATATCCCTGTGCTATGTATCAGTCCGGCTATTGCCCAACGACAGATCGTTGAATACATGGAACGTATGCGCAAAGAACTGAATGACAAGAAAGTTTATATAGCCGTTCTTCCCGAAGGACTTTTTAATGTTACTACAGACTTAGGAGCAGTATGGCATCCCAACTATAAAGGACAGACAAAAATGGCTACATCATTGATTCCCTATATATCAACGATTACAGATTGGCCATTAAAACCAGAATCATTTTATTAAGGACAGAGAATTTATAATTAGCAAAATGGCATTTTGTCATTTTGCTAATTATAAATTCTCTGTCAGGCGTATTTCCATCCACTGTACAGAATAGAGGATAAAATGGCAGAGATTTGCCATTATAAGAAATCACTTTGTTGCAGATATATCCATGTATATGTTCTTTTTACGTTATTTCTCACACTATCCTGTAATACATCTTATTTTTTTATGCTACTTCGCATTATTCTGATTATTAACTTTTAGCCTAAAACTGGGTCTAATAAATGAAATACCCCCTATTTCAGGGCTAAAATACGTTCCTTCTAAACGTACTTAGCGTTTCTTTTAAACCAATGGGACGTTCCTTTAAAACCAACCTTATGTTTCATTACAATCATTCTTATGTTTCACAACAATCAACCTTATGTTTTGAGCAAATAATACGGTAATTTATATGCAAACGACAGCTGTTTTATGCACAATTCTGTATATAAATTCTATATCTTAGTGGTTTCTCACTCTAGTTTCATCTATTTATCAAAAGCATCAGTCATCGAAAGTAAAGAAAAAATAGCATAAAGACATTCTATTCAACATAAGACAGTCATATTGATTATCGATTTCTCAAATAATACCATGATACCCCGTATCTATAGCTTTGATGCAAGGATCATAATAATATGCATTACTCTTTCTCATATAGTTTGTTTTCAGACAAAGTTAATAGTGAATGAGCCATAAAACCACTATTTTTTAAGTAGCTTTTTAATCACTGGAGTCACCAGATCAGCATAACGCATCATACCCACATCGGTAAAATGAATGCCATCTACTGTTGCCTCACGATCGCTTCCAAGCATCATCTTTGAGGATATATAGTATATATTTTTTTCTTTTCCTTTTTTCAACTCATTAAATATACGACGTAAGGCATCATTCAAAGTCTTAATTTTCCGGGCATTGGTGTTGTTGTAGTAAGAATCCATGAATTGTGGATCTTCAATAAAGATGACAGGTGTGTGAGGATGTCTGTCACGAAGAATACGGTAAAACCTCTCCATTCGCTCATTTATCTGCTCTACCGTGACATTGGGTACAAAATCAAGCACGAAAACACCGGCATCTACTCCAGCCATCACTTGAGCTACTCCAAGATCAAGAAAAGCATTACCACTAAATCCAAGATTGATACATTCCCGATTCAAACGGCGTGAGATAATATTGGTGTGAGCCATGCCCGGACGGGAGGCACATCCGCCTTGAAGAATGCTGGTTCCATAAAATACTACAGGTTTTTCACGTACAGGACTTTCCACCGCGGGCTGATTGATACTGGCATCAGCATCGATTCCAATCGACAAAGAAACCAGTCCGTCGTATAGCGGCAAATAAATCATAAACTCCCGTTCTTTGGCTTCCATACCGCTGATGAGGCTAGATTCCGTATTTTTCCCCGTGGGACAGGCACTATTCACAAAGTACCAGTTCTTTCCTTCCAGACAGTAGAGGTCAAGTCCTTTCACTGCTACATCAGTCATATGATTCATATGGAAGTTAACCAATGATTCCCATTTTACTGCAACTTGAGTGGAATTGCTTCGGAAACGCACTGCCATACCCGATGAATTCCGACTTAGTTGCCATAACGGTAAACGAGAAATATGTTCCAATGAATCGGGCAAACGTACATACCGCTCTGTGGTAGCAGTGGTAGCCTTTCCCAATAACTGGAATTCAGCCGCATCATAGTAGGTTACCTGAGCAGACAGATTACCTGCCATAAGTAATAAAATAAAGTTTATTATCTTCCTATAAACTGAAAATGACATAGTATCTTATGATTAAAGTTCTTTACTTCACTAATCTGATATTAATATTTTTGCGTCCTTTCACCTCCATTTGTTGAGTGATGAATCTTGCTTTGGCAAAAGCTATGGAATCATCAGTCCGAAGGTTGATAGAATAGAATCCCTTTTCATCAGTTTGAGTCTCTTGACCGGATGAAATGGCACGAACCGTGACATAAGCTACTGGAGTAGCTTGTGCATCACGTACAAATCCCTGTACAGTAATAAACTCGCCACTAGGCGTGACTTTAATGATTTGAGGAGAATCAATTACAGGAGTCTTCTCAGGTTCACGCCCTACTTCGATAGAAATACGATGGGTTATGCGATCTGATGCAGTGCCCACTTTTATCTCAAAAGTCCCGGGTTCCAAGTAGCGATTACCGATATTATCGGTCAGGTAGAGTTCGTGTATGGGGACTTTCAATGTGATCTCTTTCGTTTCGGCCGGGTTCAAACTTATCTTCTCAAAAGCTTTCAGCTGCTTTATTGGTGTCATAACAGTACTGACAACATCACGTATGTAAAGTTGAACGACTTCTTTGCCGGCAACTTTTCCACTGTTTGCAATCTTTACTTTTACGGCTATGGTGTCATGAGCCTGATAGTGAGTTTTGTCGGCAATCGCTGAAACCAGATCAAATGTAGTATAACTCAATCCATGACCAAAAGCCCAAAGAGGGTTCGGAGAAGAAAACACATAATCTCGTCCCGGCAATTCATAAGTTCCGGGCTCTTTATAAAATCCCTTATCAGTGGTCAAATGATTGTAAAAAGCGGGAAGGTGACCGGAACTTTGAGGAAAGGAAAAACTAATTTTCCCTGATGGATTTACTTTACCAAAAAGAATATCGGCAATGGAATTACCTGCTTGTTCTCCGGCATACCATTGAACTAAAATAGCAGGGACATTTTTTTTAGCGAAAGGTATAGCAAACGGTTTACCGGCTACCAATATTAGGACTACCGGTTTACCTGTTGCACAGACCGCTTCAATCAGTTCCTCTTGAGCACCAGTCAATTCAACACCACTAAGGTCAATTCCCTCGCCACTGGTAGAAGAGGCATTGCTGTGGCGTACAAAAGCGGTACTTGAACTGCCAACAAATAGTAATGCAACATCACTCTGTTGAGCCGCACGTACAGCTTCTTCAATACCTGACTGATCCAACGAAGCGATAGAACAGCCTTGGGCATAGTTCACTTTCACCTTTTTGCCTGCCAAACGACAGATGCCTTGTAACGGTGTGATACCATCTTCTTTGTTTTTACTCCATGTATAATCGCCAAATTGCACACAGTCTGCATTAGGACCAATTACTGCCACCGACCGAAGTTTCTTTATATCCAATGGAAGCAAATTACCTTCATTTTTCAGAAGTACTGTCGATTCATCAGCAATCTGACGTGAAAGTGAAATGCATTCTTTGGCACGTAACGGCCAACGATATGAATTTTTCTCAAGATAAGGGTCTTCAAACAAACCTAATTCAAATTTAGCACGTAACACACGTTTCACCGCCCGGTCGATGTAGCGTACATCAAACTCACCAGCCAGCACTTTACTCTCAAGCGACTTGAAACAGAGACTCGACGCTTCAACATCCAAACCGGCCGTAAGTGCTTGACTGGCAGCTTCAAAATCATTATCAGCTGTTTTATGAAAGTTCTTCAACATATCAATAACTCCCC
>UMIP01092341.1_pt1 | contig 14333 bp, 8 predicted proteins | sample 1965751 | NCBI WGS metagenome assembly UMIP01 (sample SAMEA4836117, study PRJEB28245) | human gut metagenome | biome: gut microbiome; material: fecal sample | place: Denmark | collected 2008
GAGTAGCCTTGGAAGACTGACCGCCTGTGTTGGAGTAAACCTCTGTATCCAAAACGAGGATGTTGACGTCCTTACCGCTGGCGATTACATGGTCGAGACCACCGTAACCTATATCGTATGAAGCACCGTCACCACCGATGATCCACTGGCTGCGTTTAACCAAGTATGAAGACAGGCTGGCGATAGTCTTGCAGTTGTCACATTTGTCTTTGGCAGCTTCTACCATAGGAATGATCTTTTCGGCCAGTTCCTTGGTCTTGTCTGCATCGTACATGTTTTCAATCCAAGCTTGGAACACTTCTTTGTATTCAGCCGGAGTGCCTTCTGCTGCGATAGCTTCTTCCATAGCCTTCACGATACGTGCGCGCATCTTTTCGTTAGCGAGTTCCATACCCAGACCGAATTCGCAGAAGTCCTCGAACAGTGAGTTAGCCCAAGCAGGACCATGACCCTTTTCGTTCTTGGTATAAGGAGTGGAAGGAACGGAACCGGAATAGATAGAAGAACATCCGGTGGCGTTAGCAACCATTTCGCGGTCACCGAACAACTGAGTAATCAGTTTCACGTACGGAGTTTCACCACAACCGGAGCAAGCGCCGGAGAATTCGAACAACGGAGTTGCAAACTGTGAGTTCTTGACATTTGCCTTGATGTCAACCAAGTGCTGTTTGCTCTTCACATTTTCTACACAGTAAGTCCAGTTGGCTGCTTCTGACAGTTGGCTTTCAAGATGCTTCATGGTAAGAGCCTTGCCACCCTTCTTCGGGTTGCCCGGACAGATGTCGGCACAGTTGCCGCAACCCAGACAGTCGAGAACGTCTACCTGCATGCGGAATGTCATACCGTCGAATGCCTTGCCCACTGCCTTCAGCTGAGCAAACTCTGCACCCTTCTGCTCTTCGGCATCGAGTACGAACGGACGGATGGAAGCGTGAGGACAAACGTAAGCACATTTGTTACACTGGATACAGTTTTCAGGATTCCATTCAGGAACGAAAGCTGCCACACCGCGTTTTTCGTACTTAGCCGTACCTTGTTCCCAAGTACCGTCTTCGATACCCTTGAATGCAGATACTTTCAGCAAGTCACCATCCTGTGCGTTGATAGGACGAACCACTTCATTGATGAATGCAGGATCGTTGTTTTCCGCTTTAACGTCATCCGGCAGGTTGGCCCAAGCCGGATCAATGGCCAATGTCTTGTATTCGCCACCGCGATCTACGGCAGCATAGTTCTTGTTCACTACGTCCTCACCCTTCTTGCCGTAAGACTTAACGATGAATTTCTTCATCTGTTCAACAGCTTGTTCAACAGGAATTACGCCTGTGATACGGAAGAAAGCAGATTGGAGGATAGTATTGGTACGATTGCCCAAACCTATTTCCTGTGCAATCTGAGTTGCGTTGATATAGTAAACCGAGATATTGTTCTGTGCGAAGTATTTCTTCACTTTGTTAGGCAGGTTCTTAGCCAGCTCTTCACCTTCCCAGATAGTGTTCAGCAAGAATGAACCATTCTTACGCAGACCGCGGGTTACATCGTACATGTGCAGGTAAGCCTGAACGTGGCAAGCCACAAAGTTCGGAGTATTTACCAAGTATGTAGAACGGATCGGAGTGTCACCGAAACGCAAGTGAGAACAAGTGAAACCACCTGATTTCTTGGAGTCGTAAGAGAAGTAAGCCTGACAGTGCTTGTCGGTGTTGTCACCGATAATCTTTACAGAGTTCTTGTTGGCACCTACCGTACCGTCAGCACCCAAACCGTAGAACTTAGCTTCGAACATGCCTTCGCCGCCCAATGCGATTTCTTCTTCTTGGGGAAGAGAAGTGAAAGTCACGTCGTCCACAATACCGATGGTGAAGTGGTTCTTCGGCATCGGCATAGCCAGATTCTTGTAAACTGCGATGATTTGTGCAGGAGTAGTATCCTTAGAACCCAAACCATAACGGCCGCCTACGATAACCGGAGCATTTTCTGCGCCGTAGAAGCAGTCTTTTACGTCGAGGTACAACGGTTCGCCATTGGCGCCCGGTTCTTTTGTACGGTCGAGTACGGCAATCTTCTTGGCAGTCTTAGGAACGGCAGCAAGGAAATGCTTGGCAGAGAACGGACGATACAAGTGAACGGCAACCAAACCAACCTTTTCGCCGTTGGCAACGAGGTGGTCGATAGCTTCGCGGGCAGCTTCCGTTACAGAACCCATAGCGATGATTACGCGTTCTGCATCTTCTGCACCGTAGTAATCGAACAAACCGTATTTGCGGCCTGTGATTTTGCTGATCTCGTTCATGTATTCCTCAACGATAGCAGGAACTGCTTCGTAGTAGTTGTTGCAAGATTCGCGGTGCTGGAAGAAGTGGTCAGGGTTTTCAGCCATACCACGAGCAACCGGATTCATCGGATTCAGTGCGCGTGCGCGGAATTCGGCCAATGCTTTCTGATCGATCAGCGGAGCGAGGTCTTCGTTTTCCAGCATTTCGATCTTCTGGATTTCGTGAGAAGTGCGGAAGCCGTCGAAGAAGTTCATGAACGGAACACGTGACTTGATAGTAGCCAAGTGAGCAACACCGGCCAAGTCCATAACTTCCTGTACGGAACCCTCGGCCAACATGGCGAAACCTGTCTGGCGTGCAGACATTACGTCCTGATGGTCACCGAAGATACACAGTGCATGGCTTGCCAAAGTACGTGCAGATACGTGGAACACGCAAGGCAGGAATTCACCGGCAATCTTGTACATGTTCGGTATCATCAGCAACAAACCTTGTGAAGCAGTGTACGTAGTAGTCAGCGCACCGGCTTGCAGAGAGCCATGAACGGCACCGGCAGCACCACCCTCGGATTGCATTTCCTGTACCAATACTGTTTCGCCGAAGATGTTTTTGCGACCTGCGGCAGCCCATTCGTCTACGTATTCAGCCATCGTAGAAGAGGGGGTGATGGGGTAGATGGCAGCTACTTCGGAGAACATATACGAGATATGTGCAGCAGCCTGGTTACCATCACAAGTAATGAATTTCTTCTGTTTAGTCATAACTAAATTGAATTTATTAAGTAAAAAAATCTCTCAATTAATATAGAAAGCCGAACAACCAGAGAGGTATTTGATTGCCCCGGCCTATTTCCGCCTTGTGCAATGCGTATGTCACTCCCGGATTATTTTTAATTCTCATACCTTCCTGACAAATCTTGAAAGGCATCACTTCGTCTACCATAAACGAAATGTTTTTGTCTCCTTTATTCACTTTGTGGTCTTTCCACATTGTGTTTGCAAAGAAAGTTTCCAGTACGTCTTGTTCGTCCACCTTTACGGGGTAGATGGAGTACATCAGGTTGGAGTTGTGCATCATTATCTTCGACGGTTTCTTGGGGAATTCTTCTCCCTTGGGATATACCATGTTGATAAGTCGTGCATCTGCCAGATACTTGATGTAGTTCATAACCGTAGCCCTGGATGTCTGTATGTCGTTGGCAAGCTGGCTCACATTCGGGGCTTTCGGTCCGTCTACGGCCAGGAAGTATAGCAATTTTTTTATTTTGGACAGATATTTCAGCTCTATTTGCTTGATCAGCAGAATATCCACTTCCACCATCATATTCATTGTCTTCAGCAGATTTTCCGAGAAGTTACGTTTTTCAAGGAAAAAAGGATAGAAGCCATGATGCATGTAGTCCTGAAAATGATCTAACGGGCGTACTTTTGACAGGATGCCCTTGGCTATTTGTTCGTGATTGCTCAGGATTTCTTCCAGTGAGTAGGAACGGAATTTCATGCCGGTTTGCAGGTTCAGATACTCGCGGAAAGAGAAACCACGCAGGTTGTAGCTCTTTACGATGTCGCGCAATTCCAGATTCTCTTCTTTCAGGCGCATTACGGACGAACCGGTAAAGACAATTTTCAGGTTAGGAAAACGGTCGTAGCACAAACGCAATTCCTTGCTCCAGTCGGGATGTTTGAAAACTTGGTCTATCAACAGCACTTTTCCGCCGCGACGTTGAAATTCGTAGGCAAAGTCCACGATACTGTGGCCGGAGAAGTAGAAATTGTTCATGTTGATAAAAAGACAGGAGCGGTCGGTTCCGAACTTTTCTTTGGCATATTGCAACAGGAATGTAGTCTTACCCACACCCCGGGTACCTTTGATACCGATAAGACGGTCGTTCCAGTCAATCTCATCCATGAGGTCGCGGCGAACGGGGGCATTTGTATGCTCTACCAGATAAGCGTGTGTTCGGTAAAATGCTTCCATGCTTCAAATTCGGTTTATCGGGCGACAAATATACAGCTTTTTTGTAGATTTGCAAAGTAGAGATAGCAAAATATCTTGTTTGTAGTTAAGTTTTATATATTTTGCATGCTGTTCTTTTTCTCTGTAAGTTTGCAGTTCTTAATCATGATGAACTATAATCAATGAAACTATATCTTTTTAATCCCGACTCCGATTTGGCGCTTGCCAATAACGAAACGAACTACATAGCTCCGGTTTCCGCGCGTCGTATGGCTCAGGATTTGGCGCTATTGCCGGTATGGTATGCAGAGCCGTATAATGCAGTGTTGGCTCCTTCCGCCTATAATGCAGACTTCCTGAAGCAGATGCGGGAGTTGTTTCCGCTGCAAGTGCAACTGGCTACCGAGCCTGAATTACCTGATTATGCGGAGGCGGAGGTGCTGCCTTGGGGCTGGAACCCTTCTATCCGCAAATATCTGCTGAGGGGTGGCGTCAGTGAAGATAGGTTGCCTGCTGCACAGCTTCTTGGGGAGTATCGCTTGCTTTCTTCCCGCCTTCAGGCCGTGGCGGTGACGCAACATATAACAAGCCGTTATCCGGAATATACCTGCGGTGAACATCATCTTATAGAGAATATGGAGGATTGCGAACGGGTTGTAAACACCATGCACACATGTTTGCTCAAAGTGCCTTGGTCGGGCAGCGGAAAGGGGCTGAACTGGTGTCTGTACGGGCTTACGAAGCCCATATCCAACTGGTGTGGACGAGTTTTGAAGGAGCAGGGTTGTCTTACGGCAGAGCCTATATATAATAAGGTGAAAGATTTTGCCGTCGAATTTTACTCTGACGGGCAGGGAAGGGTGACTTTTGCGGGCTATTCCCTGTTTTCTACCAATGAGCGAGGGGCTTATATCGGTAATCTGCTTGCATCGGACAGCCGGATAGAAGAAATTATAACACAGAACTTTCCGGTTGATGAACTGATGCTGATACGTGAGACTCTCCGTACGGAGTTGACAGCGATCTACGGCAGCACCTATGTTGGTTATTTGGGCGTTGATATGATGATTTGCAGACAGGAGAACGGACGTGAATATGTTATTCACCCTTGTGTAGAGATAAATATGCGTATGAATATGGGGGTGGTGGCCCGGTTGTTTTACGATAACTATGTGGCACCCGGACGTATGGGATATTTTAATATAGAGTATTTTCCCGACAATGAGACCTTGCGTGTGCAACACGAACGGGACATGAAGGATTATCCATTGGTAATAGAAGGAGGCAGACTTGTTTCCGGCTATCTGCCATTGGTTCCGGTTACAGCCAAGAGTTGTTACCGGGCATATGCCCGGATATGATTCTTCCTGTCATCTTCTTTCTTGGGGAGTGGTTGCAGCCGGACTTTCGTTGCCGCAACGGTCTATGGCGGTGACGGCAAAGTATTTCCGGGTGGTCCAGGGACGGATAGGAGCATATATGCATTCTGTCCCCTGTATGCGCTGGACCAATATATTGTTAGGATCGGTTGTGTCTACCGGGTAGCTATTGGAGCCGTAGAGGACATACATCGGAGCATTTTGCTTGTCGTTGTCGGTGGAGGGCTGCCAACTGATTTTCCAATATCCTTCGGACAGTTTCTCAACCTTGAGCCGAGTGGGAACGCTGGGCGGCACATTGTCTATCCATGGCATGGCGGGTTGCAAGGCGGGAGCAGTGTAGTAATGCTCTTCAAGGATATCATAAAGCCCTTGCGTATTGTCCATGAGGTACTTCGCGCGATAGTGCCCTTCGCCTGCCAAGCCATGTGTACGGGTGAAGTTTATCTGCCGTTCCACTTCATCCACTGTCCAGTTGCCTTCACTGGGATCGAGGAAATAGATGCCCAGTCCGGGAATAATCTGCCGACCGTTGCTTTGCTCCTGCCAGTCGAGGGCGAAAGGATAGAAACCGTTGCCACGAAAATACATCATGGGGTAGACCTGGTCTTGTATGCCTTCGCCCAGCCAGCCTTGTACGTCCTGATAGACGGTGTGGAATGCATTCCAGCCGCGGGACGGGTAACGGGATGTATCGCGGTACTTGCCTACGGGGCAGGTACTGACTTTGACCCAGGGTTTCAGTGCCTTGACTCCTTTGTAAAGGTAGCGGACAATCTCTGTGATATTGTCCCGCCTCCATTGGGCAAGATCCCGTCCGTTGCCGTATTTCCTGTAAGTGTAACTGTCGGAGAAGCGCAGGGCATGTTCGGGATAACGCAGATAGTCGAAGTGCACACCGTCTACGTCGTAGCGTTCCACCACTTCGCGGACAAGACTCATCAGGTATTCTTTGGTTTGGGGGTGTCCGGGGTTGAGGAAGTATTCACGTTTATAGGGCACGCAGATAGCCGGTTTGCGTTTGGTGACCGACTCTTTGCCGAGGGCGGCAACGTGTTTGCGGTTGCCCAAGGGGATGGTGACCATCCAGGCATGACATTCCATTCCCCGTTTGTGGCACTCTGCTATGGCAAAGGCAAGCGGGTCGTAACCGGGATTACCGCCGACTTTTCCTGTTAGGATGGAATTATAGGGTTCGATTGCTGATTGGTATAATACGTCGCCACGAGTACGGGTTTGGAAAAGTACCGTATTGAAGTTGGCTGCTTTCAGTTTGTCCAGTATTTCCACAAGTTCGGCTTGTTGCTTACGGATGCCTTCGGGAGTGGTGGCACGAGTACGCGGCCAGTCCAATCCGTAAACGGCGGTGATCCATGCGGCACGCACTTCATGCTTGGGAGGATGCTGTGCGGCAAGTGGCAGGAGGCAGAAGGCATATAATAGTAGTATAAAGCATAATTTCTTCATAATAGTATCCTGTTTTGGGGTGAAATAAATTCCCATTAACTTCTTTATTTCTGTTATATTTTACGGCGAAGATAAGTAAATCACCTGATAAGTTTGCATAGTTTGGTTGGAAACTGTTACATTTGCATACATAAAATACATTAACACTGAGCATCCACATTAAATTTAGCATGCCATGATTACATTTACGCTTTGCCTGTTGGCGTTGATTGCAGGCTATTTCATTTACGGACGTTTCATAGAGCGCGTATTTGGTCCGGACGACCGCAAGACACCAGCTCTCACAAAAGCCGACGGGGTGGACTATATTCCGCTGCCTACGTGGAAAATCTTTATGATACAATTTCTGAACATTGCAGGCTTGGGACCGATCTTCGGTGCGATTATGGGAGCCAAGTTCGGTACGGCATCTTATCTGTGGATTGTTTTGGGAAGTATTTTCGCCGGTGCGGTGCATGATTATTTTGCGGGAATGCTTTCGCTGCGCCACGATGGCGAGAGTTTGCCGGAGATTATAGGCCGCTATTTGGGGCTGACCACCAAGCAGGTCATGCGCGGATTCACCGTTATCCTGATGATATTGGTAGGCGCTGTGTTTGTGGCAGGACCTGCCGGGCTGCTTGCCAGTCTGACACCGGAAACGCTGGACACCACTTTTTTGATTGTAGTAGTCTTTATCTATTATGTACTTGCCACGCTGTTGCCGGTAGATAAGATTATCGGCAAGATATACCCGCTGTTTGCTATCGCACTGCTGTTTATGGCGGTAGGAATTCTGGTGATGCTTTACGTGAACCATCCGGCATTGCCGGAAGTATGGGACGGCTTGCAGAATACCAATCCCAACGCCTCTACATTGCCTATCTTTCCTATCATGTTTGTCAGCATTGCGTGTGGGGCAATCAGTGGTTTCCACGCCACACAAAGCCCGTTAATGGCGCGTTGCATGACGAGTGAACGCCATGGTCGTCCCGTATTCTATGGGGCTATGATTACCGAAGGCATCGTAGCGCTTATCTGGGCTGCTGCGGCTACCTGTTTTTTCCACGAGAACGGAATGGAAGAGACCAATGCCGCTGTCATAGTGGATGCCATTACGAAAAACTGGCTGGGAGCCGTCGGTGGCGTGTTGGCTGTGCTGGGAGTGATTGCTGCTCCCATTACGAGTGGCGATACGGCTTTCCGTTCGGCGCGGCTTATCGTTGCGGACTTTCTGGGTATGGAACAAAAGTCCATTCGCAGTCGTTTATATATATGTGTGCCGATGTTTTTGGCTGCTATCGGATTGCTGCTGTACAGCCTGCGCGACAAAGACGGTTTTGACATGATATGGCGTTATTTCGCATGGGCCAATCAGACGTTGTCTGTTTTCACCTTGTGGGCGATAACCGTGTATCTGGTGCGTGCAAAGAAACAATATTTCCTCACATTGATACCGGCTTTCTTCATGACCTGCGTCTGTACAACTTATATCTGCATAGCACCGGAAGGGTTCGGCATGTCACATCCGGTGGCCTACGGCATGGGAATGGCAAGTGTTGTGATTGCGTTGGCGTGGTTCATTGTATGGAAAAACAAACAGATTAAAACCCTTTAATTGATGAAGAAATTCAAGAAATCTACGGGGCTGACCGTAGCCCTGCTTATTTATGTTTCTGCTACTGCGGCATATTTCCTGCCGCGCAATACGGAAATCAGCAATACGGAGAAATATATAACCGTAATTGCTTCGTATGTCATTGTACTTGTGTTGTGGCTGGTGCTTCGTAAAAAAGAAGAGTTACAGCGGAAACGTCGTGAAGAGGATAGGACAGAACAAAAATAATTATTCACTCAAAAATAGAAATAAGATGAAAAGATTAGCATTACTCGTGTGCCTGCTTATTGGTACTATGGCTGCCCACGCGCAATTTGAAAAAGGGAAATGGTTCGTGAATCCTTCCGTTACGGGGCTCAACTTCTCCTATAATACAGAAACGGACAAAGCCCATTTCGGCCTTGAAGCCAAAGGCGGTGCGTTTTTGGTGGATAATGTAGCTCTGCTGATAGATGCCGGTGCGAAATGGCAAGGCGGGGGAACGGATGTCTATACGTTGGGTGTGGGCGGACGTTACTACATCAGTAAGGTAGGCGTTTTCTTGGGAGCCGGCGTAGACCTGAACCGTTACGATTGGGACGGTGGAGATAAAACCCGTTTCGGCTTCGGCATGGAGGCCGGTTATGCATTTTTCCTGTCACGCACAGTGACCATTGAACCTGCCGTTTATTGGGATATAGACAAAGACCGTTCGGAGTTCGGGCTGAAAGTGGGATTCGGTTTCTACTTCTAAGGGAAGAGGAAAGAACGCTTGTAGGATAGTTGATTTCGTCTCGTGAGAGGATTTATTTCTTCTTACGAGACGAATTTTTTTGTCCCATGGGATGAAAAAAATCGTCCCACGAGATGAATTTATTTATCTCACGAGACGATTTTGACGGGATTGCACTGTTGTTTTATTGTAGTTTCTCCTTTAGGAACTGTCCGGTATAGCTTGCTGCACATGCCGCTACCTCTTCCGGCGTGCCGGTTGCTACGATATATCCGCCTTTGTCCCCGCCCTCAGGGCCGAGGTCGATAACATGGTCGGCACATTTCACCACGTCCATGTTGTGCTCGATAATGACGATGGAGTGTCCCCGGCGTATCAAAGCATCGAAGGCTTCCAGCAATTTGCGGATGTCGTGAAAGTGCAGTCCGGTGGTCGGTTCGTCAAAGATGAAAAGTGTCGGGTCTGCTTTCTCCATGCTAAGATAGTAGGCTAATTTTACGCGCTGGTTCTCGCCTCCGGACAGGGTGGACGACGACTGGCCGAGCTTGATGTATCCCAATCCGACATCTTGCAGAGGTTGCAGTCGTTTCACTATTTTCTTTTGCCCATATTGGGTGAAGAACTCAATGGCTTGGTTAACGGTCATTTCCAGCACATCATAGATGTTGACATCGTGGAACTTCACTTCCAAGGTATCGGTCTTGAAACGTTTGCCATGACAGGATTCGCACTCCAGTACGAGGTCGGCCATGAACTGCATTTCTACGGTGATAGTGCCTTCTCCCTTACATTCCTCGCAACGGCCGCCTTCACTGTTGAAGCTGAAGTGCCCGGCGGTGTAGCCCATTTGCTTGGCAAGGGGTTGTTCCGACCATAACTTACGAATCTCATCGTAAGCCTTGATATAGGTTACGGGATTGGAACGCGAAGATTTGCCGATAGGGTTCTGGTCTACGAACTCAACATTGCGCAGGTTCTGCAAATCTCCGCCGATGGTGGCAAACTCTCCGGGACGTTCGCTGCATTCGTCCAACTCGCGTTTGAGGGCGCGGAAGAAGATGTCGCGTACCAGCGTACTCTTGCCCGAACCCGACACGCCGGTGACTACCGTCATTACATTAAGCGGGATACGTACGTCCACGCCTTTCAGGTTGTTCTCGCGTGCGCCTGTGATTTCAATATACTGGTTCCAGGGACGGCGGCTTTCGGGTACGGGAATGATTTCCTCGCCCAAAAGATAACGCACTGTGTAGCTGTTGCTGTTCTTTTGCAGGTCTTTCATGTCCCCTTGATACACAACTTCTCCTCCCAGGCGTCCGGCTTTGGGACCGATGTCGATGATATAGTCGGCAGCCCGGATAATTTCTTCATCGTGTTCCACTACCACTACCGTATTGCCCAGTTGTTGCAGTTGGCGCAGGACATGTATCAGCTTGTCTGTGTCGCGGCTGTGAAGTCCGATGCTCGGCTCGTCCAATATGTAGAGACTGCCCACAAGGCTGCTTCCGAGCGAAGTTGCCAGATTGATGCGCTGGCTCTCGCCGCCGGAAAGCGAATTGCTGAGACGGTTCAGCGTGAGATACCCCAAACCTACATCCAGCAGGAAGCGGATGCGGTTGTTGATTTCTATGAGGATGCGGCGTGCCACGTCGGTGTCGTGCTTGTCCAGTTTCAGGTTATCGAAAAAGGTTTTTAGTTCGGTGATGGGCAGGTCCACCAGTTCGGAGATGCTGCGTCCGCCTACCCGGACATAGCCGGCTTCGGGTTTCAACCTTGTGCCATGACATTTGGGGCAAAGCGTTTTGCCGCGATAGCGTGCCAGCATTACGCGATATTGTATCTTGTATTGATTCTCCTGCACCATCTTGAAGAAGGCGTTGATGCCCTCGAAGTAACGGGTCCCTTCCCACAGCATCCGGCGCTGTTCGTCCGTCAGTTGGTAGTAAGGGGTGAAAATAGGGAAGCCGGCTTTTTCCGCACCGCGTATCACCATGTCTTTCCACTCGCCCATCTTCTCGCCTCGCCAGCACACCACCGCACCTTCGTAGACGGAGAGGGAACGGTTGGGGATGACCAGATGCTCGTCAATGCCGACGACACGTCCGAAACCCTCACACTCCGGACAGGCTCCGATAGGGGAGTTGAAGGAGAACATCTGGTCGTTGGGCTCTTCAAACGTTATGCCGTCCGCCTCGAATTTGGTGCTGAAACGGTACAGGCTGGTGCTGCCGTCCGGCTGGTAGAAGCGTAGCAGGCAGGCCCCGTCGCCTTCGTACATGGCGGTTTCGGCGGAATCGGTGAGGCGGCTGACGGCATCTTTTTCACTGGAAGCAGTCATGCGGTCTACCAAAAGAAACAGGGTGTCGCCGTCTTTGGGCTGGTATTCGTCAATGCGCACCATTTCTCCGTTTACTTCCAGCCGGTTGAATCCCTGTTTCATATCTATCTCCAGTTGCTGCTGCAAGGTGCGTCCCTCGCGGAGCAATATCGGAGCGAGTACGGTGTAGCGTGTTCCTTCGGGCTGCTGGAGCATGCAGTTCACAATGTCTTCGGTGGAGTGCTTCTTTACCTCCTGACCGCTGACCGGGCTGAATGTCCGTCCCACCCGGGCATAGAGCAAACGCAGGTATTCGTAAATTTCGGTGGAGGTTCCCACTGTGGAGCGCGGGTTGCGGCTGCTTACCTTCTGTTCGATGGCAATAGCAGGGGGGATGCCTTTGATGAAATCACATTCGGGCTTGCTCATGCGTCCCAAAAACTGACGGGCGTAACTGCTGAGGCTCTCCACGTACCGGCGTTGCCCTTCGGCATAAAGCGTATCGAATGCAAGTGAGGATTTGCCGGAGCCGGATAGTCCGGTGATGACGACCAGCCTGTTGCGGGGTATCTCTACGTCAATGTTCTTCAGGTTATTGACACGGGCTCCTTTTATGATGATAGATGTATTTTTTGTCATAGACTATTGAAAATGAATTGGGGTACAAAGATAATCATTATCTTTGCCATGCAATATTTAAAAAGAACAAAATGAAATTTAGAAATCTCCTCTTGCTATTATTGCTGTGCGTTCAGGTACTGACCATACAGGCACAGCAAACACCTGCTGCCAATCATCCCAAACGTGAATTCCGCGCCGCATGGATACAGGCTGTGAACGGACAGTTTCGTGGCATGCCCACTGATAAGCTGAAGCAGACTTTGATAAATCAGTTGAACAGCTTGCAAGGCGCAGGTATCAATGCCATTATTTTTCAGGTGCGTCCTGAGGCGGATGCATTGTATGCTTCGCAATATGAGCCATGGAGCCGCTTCCTGACGGGCGTGCAGGGGAAGGTGCCGGAGCCTTACTGGGATCCGATGCAGTTCATGATTGAGGAATGTCACAAGCGCGGCATGGAGTTTCATGCTTGGATTAACCCTTACCGCGTAAAGACTTCGTTGAAAAATGAACTTTCGCCTATCCATATTTATAACTCGCATCCGGAGTGGTTTGTGACGTACGGCGATCAGTTGTATTTTGACCCGGCATTGCCCGAAAGCCGCAACCACATCTGTAAGGTGGTCACCGATATTGTTTCGCGTTATGATGTGGATGCCATTCACATGGATGATTACTTCTATCCTTACCCCATTAAAGGGAAGGACTTTCCGGATGATGCGAGCTTTGCACGCTATGGCGGCGGTTTCAGCAATAAGGCGGACTGGCGCCGCAGCAATGTGAATATCCTCATTCAGAAGATACACGAGACGGTTCGCGGGCTGAAGCCTTGGGTGAAGTTCGGAGTAAGTCCTTTCGGCATCTATCGCAATCAGAAAAGCGACCCGCTGGGCAGCGATACGAATGGCTTGCAGAATTATGATGATTTGTATGCCGATGTGCTTTTGTGGGCACGCAAGGGCTGGGTGGACTATAACATTCCGCAGATATACTGGCAGATAGGACATCCGGCTGCCGACTATGAAACATTGGTGAAATGGTGGGCAAGGCATACGGAGAACCGTCCGTTATTCATAGGCCAGTCTGTGGTGAATACGGTGCAGAACGCTGACCCGAAGAACCCTTCCATCAACCAGCTTCCCCGTAAGATGGCTCTGCAACGGGCCTACCAGACGATTGGCGGCAGTTGCCAATGGCCTGCCAGTGCCGTAGTGGAGAACGTAGGAAAATACCGGGACGCGCTGGTGGCCGAGTATCATAAATATCCGGCTCTGCCTCCCGTATTCGACTTTATGGACAATGACGCGCCGGACAAAGTGCGCAAAGTGAAGCCGGTATGGACTGCCGACGGCTACATCCTTTTCTGGACAGCACCGAAGTTTAAGGATGAGATGAACCGTCCTGTACAGTATGTTGTCTATCGCTTCGGCTCAAAAGAGAAGGTGGACATTGACGATCCTTCACACATTGTGGCTATCACACGCAACACTTTCTATAAGTTGCCTTATGAGGACGGCAAGACGAAATACCGCTATGTCGTTACGGCGCTCGACCGCTTGCATAACGAATCCAAGTCGGTGGCAAAGAAAGTGAAGTTGTAGGAGCTGCGGCAGCTTTATGCAAAATATGCCCGGAAGATATATACGTTTCTTCCGGGCATATTTTATTTGCCTCCGGGGATGATCTGTCTGCCTCCCTTGTGCTTGGCCTTGGAGCGGCACTAATAGAGTAGCAGCCCGGCTATTCCACACGCTATAATCATTAATATGGGGTTGGCCTTGTACTTTCTTGTTCCGATGAAAGCTATAAGGAAGATGATGCTGCTGATTATGAAAGAGTACATGTCTTCATCGGGCGAACTGAAGTTCTCCTCATTCATCAAGACCAGTGCCGCCGATGCCAACAATCCCACTACGGCAGGACGAAGTCCGCTGAATACGGCTTCCACCGCCGGATGCTTTTGGTATTTCAGAAAGAATTTGCTGATAGTGAGCATCAGGATGAACGA
>UMIP01056736.1_pt1 | contig 14228 bp, 9 predicted proteins | sample 1965751 | NCBI WGS metagenome assembly UMIP01 (sample SAMEA4836117, study PRJEB28245) | human gut metagenome | biome: gut microbiome; material: fecal sample | place: Denmark | collected 2008
TTGGGCTTTCAGCCCGTCTTTGACCTCATTATTAGTTTTACCGGACAGCAATAGAAAAGAATAAACTCTTTGGTGCACTTGAGACAAGTGCACCCCCTAAAAGCAAAAAGGTGTATCAACATTGTTGATACACCTTTTTGCTATTCTGTGGGTGGTGATGGATTCGAACCACCGAAGGCATAGCCAGCAGATTTACAGTCTGCCCCATTTGGCCACTCTGGTAACCACCCGATAGCTTTTGTCTTAAAAGCGAGTGCAAAGGTACAAATTAATTTTGATACTGCAATAACTTTGCACTGTTTTTTTTTTCATTATCTGTAAAAACAAACGCAAAAATAGTGAAAGAGCACTTGCTTACACTATAATGCGGCTGCTATTCTCCTCACTTTTGCCAATTTATCCATAAAAGTTGCATCTTTACGTGTAGTCTGAATATTATAACGCATCTGCATCTTCAACAATGGTTCAGCGTTTATACCCAACGCAGCCTCAAATAAAAGCGCTGTCTTTTCGGTAATGGGACGTCGAGCATTAAGTATTTCGTTAAGTGCCGAATACGCAATACCCATTTCATCTGCCAACTGACGTTGAGAGATGCCTCTATATTCTATCTCATCCTTAATAATTTCACCCGGATGTGTGGGGAAAGCTGGATTGATATTATTTGCTATCATATTTGGTGTCGACATATTATTTCTTATTTATAATGATTTGACAATTCTATTATATTACATATCGTTGCTATGGTCTGACCATTTTCGAATTGCTCTTCAAACTCAATTCGGTATTGGTCATTAACCCTTACCGAGGACAATCCATGTTTATCTCCTTCCAAACGCTCATAATTAAGAGAGTTGTACTTCCATAATCCATGAATATTATCTTCGGCAATCATCAGGTCTATAACACGGACATACCTCTTAATAATCTGAGGTTGAAAACGGTGCTTTTTATCTGACTTACCCGTTTCATATAGGTCACGTAGATATTCTTCGTTAAACTTTACTTCCACAACTAATTTATTATCTTTTGCAAAAATAGTGCAACAAATTGACATTCACAAATTTTGTGAAGATAAATTCATTTACATTAACAATAACAATGAAAATTTGTACGACTCCCAAATTAATAGTAAATTTGCAGTAATTCGGAAACAAATCAAAAAACCTAAATAAATGAAGAAAACTTTATTGTTAGTGGCTGTTGCAGCATTGGTATGCAGCGGCACTGCCTACGGACAGCGCAAGGCGAAGCGTCAGACAAAGAAGGACGTGCCTACGATTGTTCATTCGGTTGAGGTGAAGGACATCGCCGAGGTGGTTGACTCATGGGTGGAGAACGAGCAGAAGTTTGAGGACCAGAAGCTCCCGGCACACGCTACATTCATACCCTACTCGTCTACATCGCAGATGATGCAGGACAAGTGCTACGCCATGCCGTGGCTCACGCCGGAGCGTGCCGACTACCTGCTGCTAAACGGCGAGTGGAAGTTCCGCTACACAGCCGACTGGAAGCAAGGCAAGCCCGAAGCAAAGGACTTCTATGCCGACAACGCCGACGTATCGGCTTGGGACGACATCAAGGTGCCGCTCAACTGGGAGATGGCTGGTTATGATGTGCCTGTATATAATAATGTGGGCTATCCGTTCCACAACGACCCGCCGCGCATCAAGGCGATGGACGACAACTTCGACAAGAACCCTGTGGGTTCGTACCGCCGCACATTCAACCTGCCTAATGGTTGGGAGAAGGAGAAACGCGTGGTGCTCCACTTCGATGGAGCGTGCAGTGCCATCGTGGTATGGGTGAACGGCAAGTACGCCGGATTCTCTGAGGGTGCGAACACCGACGCCGAGTTCGACGTGACAGCGCTCGTGCGCAAGGGCGAGAACAACGTTTCGGTGCGCGTGTACCGCTGGTCGGACGGTTCGTATCTTGAGGGTCAGGACATGTGGCACCTCGCCGGCATCCACCGCGACGTGTATCTCATGGCTACTCCGAAGGTGGCTGTAAGCGACCATTACATAACATCGCAGCTCGGCAAGGGCTACACCGCAGGCTCTATGAACGTGGAGCTGACCGTAGACAACTCGCTGAAGCAGAGTGCAAGCAAGACGCTCGAAGTGGAGCTGCTCGACCCCGCAGGTCAGCTCGTTGCAAAGAAGCAGCAGGCTGTGGCGCTGACAGCGAAGGACGCACAGAAGACTGTCTCTATCGACTTCGAGGGTCTGAACGACCTGAAGCTCTGGTCGTCTGAGCACCCGTGGCTCTACACCGTGATAGTGCGCCAACAGAACAACAGCAGCGAGGAGATGGTGTTCTCTACGAAGTACGGTTTCCGCGCCGTGGAGCAGAAGGGCAACCTCATCTACGTTAACGGCAAGCGTGTGTACTTCAAGGGTGTGAACACGCAGGATATCCATCCGCTCTTAGGCCACGCCATCGACGTGAAGACAATGCTGCGCGACGTGGAGCTGATGAAGAAGGCTAACGTGAACACCGTGCGCACATCTCACTATCCGCGCCAGGCGAAGATGTACGCCATGTTCGACTACTACGGACTCTACTGCATGAACGAGGCTGACGTGGAGTGTCACGGCAACCAGAGCATCTCTGACATGCCGTCGTGGGAGGGCGCATACGTAGACCGCACAGCACGCATGGTGCTGCGCGACCGCAACCACCCGAGCGTGGTGTTCTGGTCGCTCGGCAACGAGTCGGGCGGCGGCTGCAACTTCCAGGCTACATACGACTGCGTGAAGCGTCTGCTGCCGCGTCGCGACGCATGGGTTCACTACGAGGGATACAACCACGGCGAGAAATATTCCGACTTCGGTTCGGACATGTACCCTGTGGTGAGCAAGGTGGTTGAGCAGCGCGACGGACTGAACAACAAGCCTTACTTCATCTGCGAGTATGCTCACGCTATGGGTCAGGCTGTAGGCAACCTGCAGGAGTACTGGGACGTGATAGAGAACAGCAAGGGCATCGTGGGCGGTTGCATCTGGGACTGGGTAGACCAGGGCATCTACGACACACGCCGCATCAAGGCTGGCGAGCCACTGACCGACCCTAAGACTGGCATCCCCTACTACACATCGGGCTACGACTATACAAAGATGAACCGCGGCGACTATGGTTTCCAGGGCGACTTCATGAGCAACGGCATCATCACTCAGGGACGCGAGTGGACGGCTAAGCTCGACGAGGTGAAGTATGTTTACCGCGATGTCGACTTCGTGTCGTTCGCTAATCATAAGCTCACACTGAAGAACAAGTTCGCCTTCACCGACCTGAGCGGCTATAGTCTCTCGTGGAGCATCAGCGGACGCGGCGAGGCTGAGAGCAATCTGGCTCACGGCGCAGTGAAAGACCTGCAGTGCAAGCCGGGCGAAACATGCGTAGTAGAAATTCCGTACGACGTGAACGTGCCGGCTGACAAGGAGATTATCATCACCTTCAAGCTCAAAGTTAAAGACAAGACCGCATGGGCAAACCGCGGACACGTGCTCGCTGCACAGCAGTTCCGCCTCACACCCGACGTTGCAGCCAACTGCCCGTCGGTAGCCGACCCGACATACGTGCAGCAGAACCACATCGCTCTGCCCACAATCAGCGAGAAGGGAAAACTGAAGGTGAAGGGCAACAGCGTTGAGGGCAAAAACTTCAGCATCAAGTTCGACACTGACGGCACCATCGCCGAATGGACATTCGATGGCAAGCAGATCGTCATGCCGTCAGCAGGTCCCGACTTCAACGGCTTCCGCCGCATCGCCAACGACAACATCTCGCTCGGCGCAACGGGTGGCGTAGCCGAGAACGAGAACAAGGAGGAGGGTGCGCTCACTGGTCAGAAGACGCTCGTAAAGGCTCCGAAGAAGCAGGGCAACAACGTGCTCGTGGAGACTGCCGTATCTAACGGTAAGGACACCCACCACATCCTGTACACCATCTATCCGAACGGCGAGGTGGACATGCGCGTAGCGTTCAACAACTCGTCGGAGGAGACACGCCGCGTGGGCATCACAATGCAATTCGCACCGGGCTTCGAGGGCGTGCTCTACTACGCTAAGGGTCCGCACTCCAACTATATCGACCGCCAACGCGGTTCGATGCTCGGCTGGTACCGCACGTCGGTAGACAAGATGTTCGAGGAGCAGTCGGCGCCGCAGACCATGGGCGACCGTCAGGGCCTGCGCGAACTGACGCTCAGAGACAACGGCAAGGGCTTGCAGCTGAACATGAAGGTGGAGGGTCAGCTCGCCTTCTCGCTCTCGCACTACGACGACCAGCAGTTCAACTACGACGTGTTCTACGGCGGCAAGCACCCGTACGACCTCACTCGCAGCGAGCAGGTGTTCGCTCACTTCGACTTCTGGCAGCGCGGCATCGGCAACCACTCTTGTGGCGGCGACTCTTGTTTGCCGCAGTTCAAGACTCCTACTGGCGAGCACGTGGTGACAATGCGCTTCGCTCCGAAGACTTTCGAACCGAAAGCACGCTTCAGCGCTGACATCGTGAAGAACATCAAACCGATGGGAATTAAATAACAGCATCTTGACGCTCGTTTTTTAACCACGGATTAAACGGATTAAACGGATTCGTTGTTAAATACGTTGCTAATCGTAGCGGAGGTCTCCGGCCTCCGCAACACCAAGTCGGCATTTGCACTAAACAAACAGCGGATTAAACGGATTTTTATTGATTGAGCAATAAAGTCCGTTTAGTCCGCTTTTTCGTGTTCAGAACACAGCAATTCCCCAGGGGGTGCACTTGTTCAAGTGCACCAACACAGCAAGCCGTAAACCAACACAACAAGCCGTAAACCAACACAGCAAGCAGTGCACTTGAGACAAGTGCACCGCCTTTGATGATGGACGCGCTACATTTTGGTTCCGCGTTCGGTTTCTATAGAATGAGTTTTTTCGCGGAAGTTTTCTTGTATTATATTTGCGAGTAAAAGTAAAGGAATAAAAAGGTAAAAAAGTAAAAAAACGCAGAAAATAACATGTTTCTTTACAACAGACTCACTTACTGAAAACATAGAAAGCGGGTTAACGAATTTTTGAATGTGCCAACCGTAGCGGAGGTCTCTGGCCTCCGCAGCACCAAGTCACAGTTATGATTGTCCTCAGCTTGCTGCGGAGGCCAGAGACCTCCGCTACGGATGGATACGCACCCTAAACATCTGAATTCCGTGGGAGCACACCCAGGGGGTGCAGCTGTCTCAGCTGCACCAACCGAGCAGATGGTACGCCCTCTCGGTTGGTACAATTCTTGATCGGTTGGTGCAATTCTTGATCGGTTGGTGCAATTCTTGATCGGTTGATGCAATTCTTGATCGGTTGGTGCACTTGAGACAAGTGCACCCCCTAAAAGACACCAACATCAGAATTCTATGGGAAAGCAACCAACAATCTACGCTTCCTCCGTGGTATCCTCCGACGCACGGAACAGCGAGAAGTTGACGCTGCCGTAGGCGCGGTGCTCTATGAAGCCCGGCACATCAGAGAAGTCGTTATGCTTGCCGTGCTCGAAGACGAGCAGACCGCCAGGGCGCAGCATGCCCTTGCCAAGGATGAGCTGCGGTATGGTAGGCAGCGTGGGCAGAGCGTAAGGCGGGTCGGCGAAGATGAGGTCGTACTGCTGCTTGCACGACTTGATGAAACGGAACACGTCGCCACGGATGAGGATGTTGTCCTTCGTGCCGAGCTTCGTCATGCACTCGCGGATGAACGACGCATGGTCACGATCCATCTCAACGCTCACAACCGGAGCGCAGCCGCGCGAGAGCAGTTCGAGCGAGATGCTGCCCGTGCCAGCGAAGAGGTCGAGCGCCTGTGCGCCATCCATATCGATGTAGCCGTTAATCACGTTGAAGATATTCTCTTTGGCGAAGTCAGTAGTAGGACGTGCCTTGAACGAGCGCGGAATATCGAAGTGGCGCCCTTTATATTTTCCTGTTATTATACGCATAAGATGATGTTGAAATGGTGTTATGGTGTGGGGGTGAGATGGTGAGGTGGTGAAGTGCTGAGGTGGTGTTATGGTGTTATGGTGACATTTGCATTGCATATCTCAACATCTCAACACAACACCTCAACATCACAACTCATTTACATTCTTCACAAACTGCCCGAGCTTTGTCTTCAGCGTCTCGGGCTCCTCGGCGTTGCCTGTGATGAAAAGAATGTCGGTGGGTCGCATGGCGAGCTGTTGCCACACGCTCATGATGTAGAACACGGCGTCCTGCGTGTCATCGGCATGGAACGAGTTGCAGAAGCGCAGGCGGTGCTTGCGGAAGGCGATGATGTCGAGGTCCTTGCCGCGGAACACGCAGAACAGCTTCTCCTGAAAACCGCCGTACGCACGCTGGTTCAAGTCAGCGAGCGTAGAGGCGATGCGCGGCTCGAAGCACACGTAGCGGAAGTTCTCGTTGAGCACGAAGTGCAAATCCTTGTTCACGGCGAACGCCACCACCACACCCAGCGCGTCGAGCGGCGACGTCTGCACCTCGTCGGCTGCAGCGAGGCTGAACGCGTTGCGGTAGAGCAGCGTGGCGCTGCCTGCGCTGTACTCGTCCTCGGGGATGAGCATCACGGGCGTGTCGACCACCACCGTCACACGGTCGTACTGGCGCGGATGGCGCAACAGAGCGCACGAGGCGAGAGCCTGTCGCAGGTTGGCAGCCACGGCGATACCCGAATTGAGAGCGTACGTCTCGCGGTCGTTGCCGCCGTCGGCAGAGTCGGTCTGCAGCGTCATCATCGTGTTGTCTATCGTGATGATAAGTTTCATGTTTTTATACTGATATGTTTGCACAAAGTTACTGAAAAAGTTTGGGTTATGCGAAAAAAACAGCGTTCCAATGCCGTTCTATAGTCAAATTTCTGTAATTTTGTAGAATTGAAAAGACAAAAACCACAACGCTTATGCAATCATACAAGACCGACGTAGCAGTACTCATACTCTTCTTCAACCGTCCCGACCACCTCGGCAAGGTGTTCGACGAAGTGCGCAAGGCGCGACCATCAAAGCTGTTCCTCTATCAGGACGGACCGCGCGGCGAGCGCGACATGCCCGGCATAGAGGCATGCCGACGCATAGTAGAGAACATCGACTGGGAGTGCGAAGTGCAGCGCCTCTACCAGGAGCGCAACTATGGCTGCGACCCCTCGGAGTACATCTCGCAGAAGTGGGCGTTCTCGTTCGTCGACAAGTGCATAGTGCTCGAGGACGACGACGTGCCCTCGCAGTCGTTCTTCACCTTCTGCAAGGAGATGCTCGACCGCTACGAGCACGACGAGCGCATCTGGATGATTGCGGGCTTCAACCCCGAGGAGCAGTTGTCCGACTATCCGTACGACTATCTCTTCACCTCCGTGTTCTCTATCTGGGGATGGGCGTCGTGGCGCCGCGTCATCGACAAGTGGGAGCCCGGATACCCGTTCCTCGACGACCGCACGTCGATGCGACAGCTTAGGAAGATAATGCGACAGCGACGCTACTGCGAGGACACGCTGCGCGCCTGCTACGACCACCGTGCGTCGGGTAAGGAATACTACGAGACGATATTCTGGGCGTCGATGGTGATGAACTCCGGACTCGCCATCATGCCCTCGCACAACCTTATCAATAACCTCGGAGCCACCGACGGGTCGACTCACTATACCGGCTCGCTGCAGACCATGCCGCGCCGACTGCGCCGACTGTTCACCATGAAGCGCTTCGAGCTGGAGGGCGACCTGAAGCACCCGCCGTACGTGATAGAGGACGTCGACTTCAAGGAGCAGGTGTACCGCACGTACGCCTACGGTCACCCGTGGATAAAGTTCGGACGCTCTTTGGAGGAGCTCGTGCTCAACATGCGCTACGGCAACTTCGCGCATATATGGCGCTCAATAGGCAACCGCATACGCAAAATATTCGGCAAAGACAGCCATTGGTAAGCCATGAGAAGCAAAAAACTTAATAATCTCACAATAATATTAATAAACAAACGTTATACATACGTGTTAAAACGCGGATACATAATAATAACGATGATATTGTCGCTTGTCTCGATGAAGAGCCAAGCGCAGTACGACGTATCATTCAGCCACTACTTCGACATGGAACCCTCGTTCAATGCCGCAGCCGTGGGAAAGTCGCCGAAGCTGAACATCGCGGCGGCTTACGCCATGCAAATGGCTGGATTCAAGCGCAACCCTAACACGATGTACGCCGGAGCCGACGCACAGTTCCTGCTCATGAAGCAGTTCCACGGCGCAGGCGTGCAGTTCATGAACGACCAGATAGGTCTGTTCAGCCACAAACGTCTCGCCCTGCAGTATGCGTTCAAGTTCAAGCTGTTCGGCGGTCAACTGTCGACAGGCATCTCAGCCGGACTGCTCAGCGAGAGCTTCGACGGAACAAAAGTGGATCTTGAGGAATCAAACGACCCCGCATTCTCATCATCAAAAGTGGACGGCAACTCTGTAGACCTTGCCGCCGGACTCTACTACTCGCACCGCAATTGGTACGTAGGCGTGTCGGCGCAGCATCTCAACTCGCCCTGCGTGAAGCTCGGCGAGACCAACGAGCTGCAGGTAGACGCCACCTACTATCTCACCGGCGGCGCAACCATCCGTCTGCGCAACCCGTTCCTCACCATACAGCCCTCGTTCCTCGTGCGCAGCGACCTCTCGGGCTACCGCGGCGACATCACCGGACGCCTCGTCTACACCAACGAGAAGAAGATGATGTACGCCGGCGTAAGCTACGCCCCTACAATATCTACGACGGTGCTCATCGGAGGCAAGTTCCACGGCATCGTCCTCGGCTACTCCTACGAGATATACACCTCTGCCATCAACCCCGGCAACGGAAGCCACGAGATATTCATTGGCTATCAGATGGACCTCAACCTACAGAAGAAGGGTCGCAACATGCACAAGAGCGTGAGAGTGCTGTAGCCCCTCCCAACCCTCCCCGTCGGGGAGGGCTCAGAAAGGCTTAGTCACCAGTTCTCCAAGATAGCCATAGTCCCTCAGCTTAGAAAGGCCTAAAGAGGCTTAGATAGGCTTAACCCTCCTACACTACCCCTCCCCAAAAAAGAAAACAAAAAAACAACAATAGATGAAAACAACAAAAAGCATATTACTATTAAGTCTCATGGCACTCACCATGACACTCACCGGCTGCTTCGGCAGCAAGGCAGCCTCGTCGGCAGGACGCGGCGGCGAAGTGGTGGGCGTGAGCGGACGCTCGTTCGCCGAGCCCGCACCATACGGCATGGTGCGCGTAGGACGCGGCTATCTGCGTATGGGTCTCGAAAGCCAGGACAGCCTGTGGGGTAAGCAGACACCCGTGAAGGACATCTCTGTAGACGGCTTCTGGATGGACGAAACCGAAGTAACCAACTCAAAGTACAAGCAATTCGTGGTGTGGGTGCGCGACAGCATCATACGCACACGACTCGCCGACCCGCAGTATGGCGGCGACGAGACATACATGATCACCGAGGACAAGAACGGCGACCCCGTCACTCCGCATCTCAACTGGAAGAAGCAGCTGCCGCGCAAGCCTAACGAGGACGAGCTGCGCGCCATCGAGAGCGTGTACACACGCAACCCTATCACCGGCGAGAAGATGCTCGACTACCGTCAGATGAACTACCGCTACGAGGTGTACGACTACACGGCTGCAGCGCTGCGCCGCAACCGACTCAACCCCGAGGAGCGCAACCTCAACACAGACATCACCGTAAACCCCGACGAGGTGGTGATGATATCGAAGGACACGGCGTACATCGACGACGAAGGACGCATCGTACGCGAGACAATAAACCGTCCGTTGAGCGGTCCGTGGGACTTCCTCAACACATATATAGTAAATGTATACCCAGACACAACATGCTGGGTGAACGACTTCCGCAACGCAGAGAACGAGACATATCTGCGCAACTACTTCTCTAACCCGGCATACAACGACTACCCAGTAGTGGGCGTCACATGGGAGCAGGCCAACGCCTTCTGCGCATGGCGCACCGACTATCTGCTGAAAGGTCTCGGCCCCGAAGCACGCTACGTGCAGCGCTACCGCCTGCCGACAGAGGCAGAATGGGAGTACGCGGCACGCGGAAAGAGCGGCACCGAGTTCCCGTGGGAGGACAAGAGCGTGAAGAGCGGCGACGGATGCTTCTTCGCCAACTTCAAACCCGACAAGGGCAACTACACCAAGGACGGCAACCTCATCACATCGAAGGTGGCTATCTACGGCTCCAATAGCAACGGACTCTACGACATGGCGGGCAACGTGGCAGAATGGACAAGCACCGTATACACCGAAGCGGGCGTAGAGGCGATGAACGACCTCAACCCTACACTGCAGTACAATGCGGCGAAGGAAGACCCGTACCGACTGAAGAAGAAGAGCGTGCGCGGTGGTTCGTGGAAAGACCCCGAATCGTTCATACGCTCGGCATGGCGCACATGGGAATATCAGAACCAGCCACGCTGCTACATCGGATTCCGCTGCGTGCGCAGCTTGGCTAACACATCAAGCGGCAAGGTAAAAGCAAAAGGAAAAAAGAAATAAATAAAAAGCTATGACTATTTACAGCAAATTCAACATAGTCTACCACTTGCAGAAGTGGATGGACAGTGTCCCCGGACAGACATTCCTCAACTACGCATACAGCTGGGGTGCATCAGTCGTAATTCTTGGTACGCTCTTCAAGCTCACCCACCTGCCGGGTGCCAATATCATGCTTTTCGCTGGTATGGGCACCGAGGTGTTCGTGTTCTTCATCTCGGCATTCGACCGTCCGTTCGACAAGACGCAGGAAGGCAGAGACCTTCCAACTCACATCGACGAGGAGGAGATAGACCGCGAGGAGGCTGAAGCAGAGGCTGCATACAACGCCGGCGTGCAAGGCAGCGTAATCATCGGCGGCGGCGCAGCAGGCACTGGCGCAGGAGTTGCTGGATCTGGCACTGGCGTAAGCGGCGGTGGCACTATTATAATAGGTGGCGGTGCAGCAAGCGCAGCCGCTTCAGCAACAGCACCGGCTTCTGAAGGCGCAGCACAAACTGTTGCCGGCGGAACACAGACTATTGCCAGCGGAACACAGACTGTTGTTTCGCCCGAAGCAGCTCAGACCGCAGCCGCAGCAGCCGAACTGGCAGCCAACCACGAAGTGGCTATGCAGCTTGCAGACGCGCAGGCAAACTATCTCGACGAGCTCAAGCGCCTCACAGAGACCCTACAGAAGGTGTCAGACCAGAGCGTGCGTCTCACCCGCGACAGCGAGGAGATGGAGAATCTCAACCGCACACTCACCGGCATCTGCAAGATATACGAGATGCAGCTCAAGGGCGCAAGCCAGCAAATCGGCACTATCGACCAGATCAACGAGCAGAGCAAGCGCATGGCAGAGCAGATAGAGCAGCTTAACGGCATCTATGCACGCATGATTGAGGCAATGACCGTCAACATGAACTTGAAAGTAAAAGAGTAAAAACCCTAAGAATGGCAATAAAGAAAAAACATATCTCCCCACGCCAGAAGATGATCAACCTCATGTATGTGGTGTTGATGGCGATGCTTGCCCTGAACATTTCTTCGGAAGTGCTCAACGGCTTCTCTATCGTGGAGGAGAGTCTGAACCGTACCACTGCCAACTCCTCGAAGGAGAACGAGGTGCTCTACGGCAACTTCGCCGAGCAGATGAAGAAGAACCCGCAGAAGGTGAAGGAGTGGTTCGAGAAAGCTACGGCTGTGAAGCGCATGAGCGACTCGCTCTACAACTTCGCGCAGGCGCTGAAGGTGCAGATTGTGCGCGAGGCAGACGGCAAGGACGGCAATATCTACAATATTAAGAGCAAGGACAACCTTGAAGCGGCAAGCCATGTGATGCTCGCTCCAGGCACCGGTCAGGGCAAGAAACTCTACGACGCCATCAACAACTTCCGCGAGCGCATCCTGAAGATGGTTCCCGACAAGCATCAGCGCGACATCATCGAAAGCAATCTCACGACAAAGGTGCCGAAGAACGCAAACACGCTCGGCAAGAACTGGCAGGAGTACATGTTCGAGGACATGCCCGTTGCAGGTGCCGTGACGCTGCTCTCGAAGTTGCAGAGCGACGTGCGCTACGCTGAAGGCGAAGTGCTGCACACGCTCGTTGCAAACATCGACATGAAGGACATCCGCGTGAACAAGCTCTCGGCGTTCGTAATACCCGAGTCGAAGACCGTCATCAGCGGCGACCAGTTCTCTGCGCAGATCGTAATGGCGGCTGTCGACACAACGCAGCAGCCGGAGATATACGTAGGCGGACAACGCATCACCAACGGACTCTACCGCTTCACGGCAGGCGCTGTAGGCGAGCATCAGTTCGGCGGATACATCACAATGCACGACGGAGCAGGCAACGTTATTCGCCGCGACTTCACACAGAAATACACCGTCGTAGCACCGAGCGCCACCGTATCGGCAGACCTCATGAACGTGCTCTACGCCGGCTACGACAACCCGATAAGCGTCAGCATACCTGGCGTGCCTCTCAACGCCGTGTCGGCTTCAATGTCAGGCGGTTCGTTCCGCTCTATCGGCATGGGCAAGTACATAGCGCGTCCGTCGGCAGTGGGCAGAGACGTAACTATCTCCGTCGCATCCAACGCCAACGGCAAGTCGCGCCAGATGGGCAAGTTCACATTCCATGTGCGCAAGCTCCCCGACCCGGCAGCATACATGCAGATAGGCACCGACCGCTTCCGGGGCGGCGGACTCGCCAAGGCTTCTATCATGAGCGCTCCGGGCATCAAGGCAGCCATCGACGACGGCATCCTCGACATCCAGTTCAAGGTTGTGAGCTTCGAGACCGTGTTCTTCGACAACATGGGCAACGCTGTGCCGATGGCTTCGGCTGGCGGCAACTTCTCTGAGCGCCAGCGCGACACCTTCCGCAAGCTCTCAAGAGGCAAGCGCTTCTACATCTCGCGCATCACAGCGGTTGGTCCCGACGGCATCACACGCAAGTTGAACGGGTCTATGGAGGTTATCGTGAAATAAAACAGGGCTTCCTAGCCCCCTAGATATCCTAGAAACCCTAGAAAACAAAAAACAAAACAATGAATAAATTCTTAGCAATACTCCTCGCCGCCCTCTTCTGTGCCGATATAGCTTCGGCACAGCCTGCGGCACGCCGCCGCGAGCAGGCTCAGCAGCAACAGCAGAAAGACCAGGGACTGAGCGTGCGCGCCCAGATATCGTTCCCAACGCAGAAAGCGATGGACGAGGACGTGACATGGCGACGCGACATATACCGCGAGATAGACCTTACGGAGGACGCCAACGCCGGACTCTACTACCCGGTGGAGCCGGTAGGTTCGCAGATGAACCTCTTCACGTATATCTTCAAGCTCGTGATGAAGCGTTCTATCACCGCCTACGAATATCGTCTGGATGGCAATGAGGTGTTCGACGACGCAGCGAAGGTAAACCTTAAGTCGCTGCTCGACAACTATCACATCTTCTACGAGCGCACCGACCGCGGCATACGCATCGACGACAGCGACATCCCGTCGCGCGAAGTGACAGCCTACTACGTGAAGGAGGCTACATACTTCGACGACCGCAACTCGGCGTTCCACACAAAGGTGCTGGCGCTCTGCCCTATCCTTAAGCGCGAAGACGACTTCGGCGACGCTGCCACAAGCTATCCGCTCTTCTGGGTGAAGTACGACGACCTTGCTCCGTTCCTCACAAAGCAGACCATCATGACAAGCAACCTCAACAACGCTGCTACAATGTCGATGGACGACTACTTCACGAAGAACATGTACAAGGGCAAGATATACAAGACCACGAACATGCTCGGCAAGACACTCGCACAGTACTGCCCCACCGATTCGGCTATGAAGAAGGAGCAGAAGCGCATCGAGAAGGAGCTTACCGACTTCGAGCAGCACGTATGGGGTGCGGGCGAACCGAAGGACTCGCTCGACAGCATCGCCGCTGTAGACAAGAAGGCGGCTAAGGCTATCAGAAAGAAGAACCGCCGCGCAGGTGCCTCAGCCTCAACAAAGACAAAGGCTGCGAAGGTGAAGAAATCACGCTCGCAGAGCAGCTCTTCGAAGTCGTCGGGCAGCGCAGCACGCGTCAGCGTGCGCAGACAGAGACACTAATTCAGTTGAGAGTTGAGGAGGGTGTGTCAAAACTCGCAAGCCGTACGCCCCGAAGGG
>UMIP01035181.1_pt1 | contig 14216 bp, 9 predicted proteins | sample 1965751 | NCBI WGS metagenome assembly UMIP01 (sample SAMEA4836117, study PRJEB28245) | human gut metagenome | biome: gut microbiome; material: fecal sample | place: Denmark | collected 2008
CCCCTGAAAAAAACATTCCCCTGATCAGTATGGAAAGTCTCCGTCGCTATGTAGCACGAAAGGATATCTATCTAAATAATTTTCTACTTGATTTATTTTTACGGCGTATCTTACACTTATTAATATTTTGATATAATATATCAGTCATCATACCATAGTTAATTTTATATATTCCATCTAATTTTACTACAAAATCACTTCCATGCAAGCGCTCTCTATGTAATATAGAACAATACAATTTTTTATTATTACAGATAACATGATTAGGGTCATCAGAAAAATTGCAAAGTAGCACATCCTCAATTTTTTTCAAATCCGGTATATATACAACAAAAATTTTACAATTACTTCGTAGAAGATAACACTTCTTACCATCTATCGATTGACTACCCATATTTTCACATAATATAAATTTATATGCATCCCAACTATTTCCTATACAAGATTTGTTTTTAATTCTATAAAATCTATTATTTATCACTACACCATCATCAACAAAAGAACTAAAAACTTTACCACATATATCTATTATACCATAAAATACAATTTTATATAATTTACATTCATTACTTAACAGACAATAAGTCAAGCCCCCCATTCTAAAAACACGTTCTATTTTTGATAATACTGCAGCATAATTATTAATTTGCATATCCCTATCAACAGACGTGCAAGGATGTTTTAACCATGGGAATCCTAAGCAATCAAAGTACACTTTACTTCCATGGATATTTTCGTAATAAAATACATCTTTACCACAAACAGGACAAGAAGCGATCCTGCAAAGACTCTCTTTACCATTATACTGTGAATTTTCATTATCTGTATAAACCCATTTTTTTGTATCATAAATCCATGTATCTGGAAGATTTGAATCAATATTTATTGAGTATCTTTCAAGATACGATTCAATATCTGGATGAAAATGTAATGTTACTATATCTCCATCAATATTTGTTCTTGTATAATAACGACCATCAAGACCTTTTTTTAAAGTAGGCATATTTCTCTCCAAAAATAAACATTTCATCACTTAACATTTATCATCTAACAATTCAAATCAGAATACACTATATGCGATTAGATGTATTTTTTTAACTAGATAGCGAAAGCGGACATCCTGAGGATGTCCGCTTTTCCATGCCCGTCAATTAGCAACGGGGACTTTCCAGAAAGATCATGTGAGTGTTTTTGGGGAGAAGTGGGGAGCTGAATCCTTTTTCCGCCGGGAGCGACCGAAGGCGGCCAGCAGGGCCGTGCCCGTTGCGACGGAGGAAGCTACGGGCATCGACAGCAACGCAAAGGGCCTCCCCTCGAACCAGCCTTTCCCTGCTCCCTACCGTGCCACCAGCACCCAGGCGGGGCCGGGGGCATCCAGATGGCTGGCCACGTAATTGGCGCGCTCGGAGCCGCCGCAGAACAGGTCGATGCGCCGCTGCTTGATGGCGCCGCCCACGTCCTGGGCAAAGCCTATGCCGCGCAGGGGTAGACTGCCGTATTTTTCATCCGGCACGTTGACGCCAAAGGCCACCACGGCGCCCAGCGGGATGTAGCTGCGGTCCACGGCCAGGGAGAGCCATTCGTCCACCACATGGCCCATGGCGCCGGTGGGACCGCGGCTGCCGTAACGGAAAAAGACGTAGCTGGGGTTCTCGTTGAGGATCTCGCGCACGCGCTGGGGATTATCCTTGAACCACTGACGCTGCTCGAAGATGTCGCCGCGCTTGAGCAGGCCCTTCTCGCGCATGATGCGGCCCGAGCTCTTGTATTTGTGGCCGTTCTGGCCCGCGTAGTTGATGAAGGCCTCGGTACCGTCATCGAAGACCAGACGGCCGGAGCCCTGGATCTCCAGGAAAAAGACGTCCACGGGGTCAGCGGCCCAGGCCAGTTCCAGCCCACGACCGGCCAGCAGCTGCTGCTCTTCGATCTGGCGGCGGGTATAGTACCGGCCCTTGTGACGGCGCTTGTACTGCTTCATGTCCGGCGGCAGGGCGTAGATGGCCTGCTCGTAGCCGGGCTTGCGGGTACGGCTGGCCTTGACGCGGGGCTCATAGTAACCGGAATAGGCGATACCGGAGGGGACCTCCACCCACTGGAAGTTCTGGAGGAAGAGCTGCGGTTCGGCATCCAGACGGGGCAACAGCTCCTGCAGGCGCAGCAGAGTGCGTTCCATGTCGCCCCAGGTCAGACGCAGGCCGGGCCGGTCGATGGCCACGGCCACGGCGGGCTTGCTCTTGACATAGCGCAGGGATTTCCGCACCGTAGGCGCCATCTCGCGCCACGACTGCAGGTCCTGGTTCTGGGGCGCAAGATGCTCCGTGAAGAATTCGGGCGATTCAAAGCCCACGGCGGGCCCTTTGGGGATCAGGTATTCCTCGTGCGTCTGCCGCGACCCGCAGCCGGACAGCGCCAGGGCGGCCAGCAGCACGGCGCACAGCGCCAGACGCGGGAGCCCCTTCCCCACACGCAAAGGAGTTTTCTGATGCATGACGATTTTCCTTCCCCGGCCATCTGGTTCACCCACCGGATCTCCTACGGTGAAACAGATACCATGGGCGTTCTGTATTATGCGGAGTATCTCCACATCTTCGAGAGGGCGCGCAGCGAATTCATCCGCGCCTGCGGCATGAGCTACCGTGATGTGGAGGAAAAGGATATCATCCTGCCCGTCCGCGAGGCCCAGTGCCGTTACCGTTCCCCGGCCCGCTATGACGATCTGGTGCAGGTTCACACGGCCATCAGCGAATGGGGCCGCGCATCCATGCGCTTTGTATACGAGATGTGGAACGAGGACAAGACGCGCCTGCTGGCCACGGGCAGCACCCAGCATGCCCTGGTGAACCGTCAGGGCCGTCCTGTGGCCGTGCCGGACTGGCTGCGCGATCTTCTGGGCAACCTGAAATAACTTCGACCTGACAGCCGAACACGAAAAAAGCCGGGGAAATCCCGGCTTTTTTTATGGCATTGGAAAAATTTTTCACAACATTTTTTATTATTTTCTGCCGTGTGCCCATCCGCACGCCACGGCAGGGACGCGGAGGACTCGTACCGGGCACGGATTTTCAGGCTCCGGGGGAGGTGCCTGTCCCCATTCTTGCACAAGCAGCCATCTATTTTGTCTTTCCGGGCGCAGATGTCAAGTTGAGCAAAAAAGTTTGGGCACTTCCCTTTTTGGCCATGTCGGGCTATGGTTTTATTACTACCGTGTGAAAGGTCGCACGTTGCCCTCGTAAATCCGGCGGCCCCGGGCTCGCCATATCGCTTACTAAGGGAGTTTTAGCATGTCCAACCCCGTGGATACCCAACGTACTTACGCACTTGTAGGCACCGGCGGCTGCGGCAAAACGTCGCTGGCCGAGATGCTCCTCTTCAATAGCGGCGCTCTGACCCGCATGGGCGCCATCGAAGACGGTACCACCTGCCTCGACTATGAACCGGAAGAAGTACGTCGTCGCGGCTCCATCCAGCCTGCGGTGGCTACCTGCCTCTGGAACAAGAATCGCCACTTCATGCTGGATATCCCGGGTGACGGCAACTTTACCGGCGACATGGAATGCCTGCTCAAGGGCGTGGACAGCGTCGTCTTCGTGCTGGACGCCGTGGATGGCGTGCGCCCCCTGACCAAAAAATTCTGGAACCTCACCCGCGCCGAAAACCTGCCCGCCATCTTCGTCATCAACAAGATGGATCGCGACCGCGCCGACTTCCAGATGGCCTTCGACGGCCTGTCCACCCTGGGTGTCAAGGCTGTGGCGCTGCAGGTGCCCATCCGTGAAGGCGAGGCCTTTACCGGCTATGTGGACGTGCTGACCGGCAAGGCCTACACCTTTGGCGCTGACGGAGCTGTCAGCGAATGCGATGTGCCCGCCGATGTGGCCGACGACGTGAGCCTGCTCCACGACCTGACCGTGGAAAACATCGCCGAAAGCGATGAAGAGCTCATGGAAAAATACCTGGAAGAAGGCAGCCTGTCTCTGGAAGACCTGCAGATCGGTCTGCGCAAGGGTACCGTAGCCGGTGAGCTCTGCCCCGTGCTGGTCTGCTCCTCCCTGGAAAACAAGGGTGGCGTGGCCGTGCTGGAAGCCATCCAGGCCCTGCTGCCCGCCGCTTCCGAGCGCCCCGCCTTTGTGGACGCCCTGGGCCAGGAACGCAAGCCCGATCCCGACGCCCCCGTGGCCGGTTTCGTCTTCAAGACCCTGGCCGACCCCTTCTCCGGCCAGCTTTCGCTGGTGCGCATCCTCTCCGGCACCATCAATGGTGATGCCACCCTCAAGAACATGCGCAGCGGTGAAAACGAACGCCTGGGCAGCCTGCTCTTCCTGACCGGCAAGACCCAGACCCCCTGCAAGGAACCCGTGGGCCCCGGCGCCATCGTGGCCGTGGCCAAACTGAAGAACACCCGCACCGGCGACAGCCTGTGCGACGAAAAGCAGCCCTTTGCCCTGCCCATGCCCAAGCTGCCGCCGCAGCTCATCACCTACGCGCTGGCTCCCAAGGAAAAGGGCGATGAAGACAAGGTCTACTCCGCCATCCAGCGTCTGCTGGACGAAGACGTCACCCTGCGTCTGGCCCGCGACGAAGAAAACGGCGACATCCTGCTTTCCGGTATGGGCCAGCTGCACATCGAACTTTCGGTGGAAAAGGCCAAACGCCGCTTCAAGGTGGACATCATCCTCAAGACGCCCAAGGTGCCCTATCGTGAGACCGTGCGCGGCAAGGTGCAGGTGCAGGGCCGTCACAAGAAGCAGTCCGGCGGCCGCGGCCAGTTCGGTGACTGCTGGATCGAGATGGAAGGCCTGCCCCGCGGTTCCGGCTATGTCTTCGAAGACGCCATCGTGGGCGGCGTGATCCCCCGCCAGTACATCCCCGCCATCGACAAGGGCATCCAGGAAGCGGCCGCCCGCGGCTTCCTGGCCGGTTGTCAGGTGGTGGACTTCCGCGTCAAGGTCTACGACGGCAGCTACCACACCGTGGACTCCTCGGAAATGGCCTTCAAGGTGGCCGGTTCCCTGGCCTTCAAGAAAGCCATGGAAAGCCTCAAGCCCGTGCTGCTGGAACCCATCGTGCTGCTGACCGTCTCCGTGCCTGACGAATGCATGGGCGACGTCATCGGCGACCTTTCCTCGCGTCGCGGCAAGGTGCTGGGCTCCGACTCCGCCGCCGGTGTCACCGAGATCAAGGCCCACGTGCCCATGAGCGAAGTGCTGCGCTACGCTCCCGACCTGCGCTCCATGACGGCCGGTCAGGGCTTCTTCACCATGGAATTCGCCCACTATGAAGAAGCTCCCCAGCCTGTGGCCGACAAGGTCATCGCTGAACACCAGAAGGCCGTGGCCGGCGAATAAGCCGCAGCCTCTCTCCTGCTGATCAAGGGCCACCTGCTCCGTGCGGGTGGCCTTTTTTGTTTACGGGCGTCCTTCCACAGGTCCCCGCAGCGCACCGAGGAATGCAAGAAAGGGGCAACATTCCCCGGAGTGGACGGAAGAGGAATGCAACAAAGGGACATCGCCCCAGAACGGAGGACGCAGCCACAGCGCTGTCCGGGCAGCAGAAATGCGAAAAGAGCCACGCCATCCAGGCAGGATTCCTGCCCGTTCCAGAGCCGAAAACATCGTGACACAGCCCCGGGAGCGATGGCCGTACCGTGTCCGGCAAAGCGTTCCGGCATCCCCTCTGCCCTTCCCCGTATCAGGTGGCCAGATCCCTCGCAGCAGCGATGGGCAGGGATAGGGCCTGACGGCACCGGCTGCCCCTTCCCGCAGGCAACAAAAAAGGGAGGTCATCCGCGGATGTCCTCCCTTCGCAAAAATCAGGCGTATCGTTTACAGGGAAAGCAGGCTGGGGGCCGCATGACGGGCCGCAGGGACCTTGCCTGCCAGGCTCATCTCGGGCCGGATGCCCGCATTGCGTTCGATGAGCTCCACAGCACGGGAGATCTGGCGGCCGACCCTGGACTCATTGGCGATCTCGCGTTCCAGGGATGTGATGCCCTTGATGACCGTGGAGTGACGGCGGTTGAAGCGCTCGCCGATCTCCTTGAGGGACATGTCCGTATGCTTGCGGGCCAGATAATAGATGGTATTGCGGGCCAGCACGTACTGCTGCTTGTGCGAACGGGATGCCAGCTGGCGTTCGTTGAGGCCGTAGCTCTCGCAGACCAGGCGCACGATGGAGGCGAAGTCCGGGCCACAGTCCACGGTGGCGTACTGCTGCAGCACTTCCAGCGCCAGCTCGGGATTGAGCCCGCAATTGAGCATGCGCGCCTTGAACACCAGACTTTTGAGGCAGGATTCCAGCTGGCGCACGTCGCCCTGCAGGCGCCCGGCCAGCAGATCACAGACTTCGTCAGGCAGCAGCACCTGAAAGCTCTTGGCTTTGCGCTCCAGGATATGGCGGCACATTTCCGTATCGGGCCGCTCCAGAGGCGACACGATGCCGGAGCAGAAATGGGAGACCAGCTGGCTGTCCAGTTTTTCCAGCTCGCGCGGAGAAAAGCTGCTGGTGAAGATGGCGCGGCCGCCGCGATCCTGCAGGCTCTTGATGACGGTCAGGACCATGTCCTGCATCTTTTCCTTGCCCTGGAGGAAATGCACGTCTTCCAGCAGGAGCACGTCCAGATCGCGCAGACGGGCGCGAAAGCTCTCCACATCGTTGCTGCGCAGGGCAGCCACATAACGCGACGCCAGATCCTCGGCGGAAAGGTAGGCCAGACGGGCCTGACCGCCCTGCTCCTGCACGGCACGGCCCACCGACTGCATGATGTGGGTCTTGCCCAGGCCGGAGGCCGAGCTGACGAACAGCGTCTCCACACAGCCGCCGTCATGGCAGATGTCCTTGGCCGCAGCCACGGCCATGGCGTTGCAGGGGCCGACCACGAAATCGTCGAAACTGAAGCGCCAGCGCTGACGGGTACGGGGGCGCAACGTGGGGGCAGGCAGAGGCAGGGAACACTGGCTGGGCTGCCAGAGGGGCTGGGACGGACGGGAAGGCGCCGTATGGAGAGGCGTTGCGGGCACCTCATGCACGGGCTGCGCCACGGGCGTAGCAAGAGGAGCCGCAGCAACGGCGGCAGGGGCAGCGGGCGCGGCAGGAGCGGGAGCAGCGCCCTGACAGGAGATACGGATATCGATGTTCTCCGGCGCCACCTGCAACACGGGCGCGGCAGCGGAGCGCAACGTATCCTGCATGCGGTCACGCAGCCAGCGGGCCACATATTCGCTGGGTGCGGCAAGGCACAGGCTGTTCCCCTCGATATGGGCATCCAGGGGATGGATCCACACCTTGAAGATGCCGGGATTGAGGACACCCCTCAAATTTTCAGAGATCTTCTGCCACTGCTCTTGCATGCCTGTCATTGCCCGCCCATGAAAAATGCCGGTACGCGGGTCATGGTCAGCCATGCCCGCTCAAAAATGTCTCGCCCCGTTGGTGCTGTTGCGATGTCGCCGTCCGTCTTTCGGCGAAGCGCCCGCAAGGATGTAGTTTTTTCGCGTTGTTCTGTCAACATATGGCGAACGGGAAGACCAGGCCTTTCGCGCCTGCTGCCGCCATGCGGGCATCCCTGCCCTCTATCCTCTGTGGACGCTTGTGAGATTCTGCCCTTTTTTTCCCCATACTGCAAGCCGGAAGAGCCGCCATGAAAAAGAAAGGTCGTTGCCACCGGAATGACAACGACCTTGGGATCTTGCAGATATCGATGTTTACTTGAACTGCACGAAGTTCTTGAGCAGCCCCAGCAGTTCGTAACGCAGGGATTCATCCTGCAGGGCGAAGTAGATGTTGGCGCTCAGGAACTCGGCCCAGTCACCGGCATCGAAACGCATGCCGGCCATACGCACGGCCATCATGCCGCGGTCCTTGGCCATGGCCTGCAGGGCGTCGGTGAGCTGGATCTCGCCGCCGTGGCCCGGTTTGACCTTTTCCAGATAGTCGAAGATGTCCGGGGTCAGCACATAGCGCCCCACGATGGCCATGCGGGAAGGCGCGTCCTCGCGCTTGGGCTTTTCCACCATGTCCCGCACGCGGTACACGCCGGGGGCCACTTCCTCGCCATCGATGATGCCGTAACGGCTCACCTTTTCCCACGGCACTTCCATGACGCCGATGACGGGCATCTTTTCGGCCATGGCCACTTCGATGAGCTGGCCGATGCCGGGCACGCCGCTGAACATCAGGTCGTCGCCCACCATGACGGCAAAGGGCTCGTCGCCCACCAGTTCACGCGCGCACAGCACGGCATGGCCCAGGCCCAGCTGGCGCTTCTGGCGCACGGAAAGGATGTTGACCATCTCCGCCACGCGGCGCACTTCTTCCAGCTTGTCCAGCTTGCCGGAACGCTCCAGCAGGTCCTCGAGCTGAAGGTTGTGGTCGAAATGGTCTTCGATGACGTTCTTGTCGCGGTTGGTGACGAAGATCACGTCCTTGATATGGGCACGCTGGGCCTCTTCCACAACGTACTGGATGACAGGCTTGTTGTAGATGGGCAGCATTTCCTTGGGAATATTCTTGGTTGCGGGCAAGGAACGGGTCCCCCAGCCAGCCACAGGGATAACAACCTTACGAATATCCTTCATGTTCTCCTCCATCATGGCACGCCCGTCACGGGCCGTACCTGGGACATGGTTCTTGACGAAAGTATGTCGCGGGTCTGCCGCGGCAGCTCCCGGAACGAATCAGCTCCTCCGGGGAGAGGACAAAAACTAGCGAAGTTCGCGGCTCACCACATCGGCCAGATCGCGCGCGTAGCGGACGACCTTGTCTTCATCTTCGGCCTCGACCATGACGCGGCACAGGGCCTCGGTGCCGGAGTACCGCAGCAGCACGCGGCCACGACCGGCCAGGGCCTTTTCCACATCGGCCACGGCCTTGCCGATGGCGGGGCGCTCCTCGAAGGGCAGCTTTTTTTCCACCCGCACGTTGATGAGCTTCTGGGGGAAGAGGTGCAGCAGGCCCGCCAGCTCGGACAGGGGCTTTTCCTTCTCGCGCACGATGCGCAGCAGCTGCAGGGCCGCCAGCAGACCGTCACCGGTGGTGCTGTACTGGCGGTAGATGAGGTGCCCGGACTGCTCGCCACCCAGCATGGCGCCGGTCTTGCGCATGGCTTCCATGACGTAACGGTCGCCCACCTTGGTGCGCAGCAGCGTACCGGCGCGTTCCTTCATGAAGATCTCAAGCGCCAGGTTGCTCATGGCCGTAGCCACCAGCATGTTGCCGGGCAGTTCGCCCCGCTCCATCATGGCCTGGGCCCCCAGGGCCATGAGCTGGTCGCCGTCCAGGACATTGCCCTTTTCATCCACCACGATGAGGCGGTCGGCGTCGCCGTCCAGGGCCAGGCCCACGTCCGCGCGCACTTCGCGCACCTTGGCGGCCAGGGTCTCGGGATGCAGGGAACCGCAATGGTCGTTGATATTGGTCCCGTTGGGGCTGGTCCCCAGGCGGAAGACTTCCGCCCCCAGTTCTTCCAGGGCCAGCGGGGCCACCTTATAGGCCGCACCGTTGGCACAGTCGATGACGATGCGCAGGCCGGACAGGGTCAGATGGGCCGGGAAACAGCTCTTGGTGTACACGATGTAGCGGCCGCCGGCGTCTTCGATCTTGCTGGCGCGGCCGACCCGGTTGGAATCGGGATAGGGCCAGCGCATGTCGGGATCGAGCACCATGGCCGAGATCTCGTTCTCCACCTCGTCAGGCAGCTTGAAGCCGTCGGCGTCGAAGAATTTGATGCCGTTGTCCGAATAGGGGTTGTGCGAGGCGGAGATGACCACGCCCAGATCCGCCCGCATGTTGCGGGTCAGGAAAGAGATGGCGGGCGTGGGCAGCGGGCCGGTCATGATGACGTGCATGCCGGCGGCGCACAGGCACGCCGTGAGGGCGGACTCGAACATGTAGCCGGACAGGCGGGTATCCTTGCCGATGACCACGCGGTGCTGGTGCGAGCCTTTGCGGAAGCGCACCCCGGCGGCCAGGCCCAGACGCAGGGCCACATCCACGGTCATGGGATAGATATTGACAGGGCCACGCAGGCCATCAGTGCCGAAAAGACGTTCTGCCATGTGTTCTCCTTGCCGGTGCCATGCGCCGGAGGCTACTTCTTACGGGTAATGGTAACGCTGTCGAATGAGGGATTCAAGATGGTCATGCCTTCCGGCAGCTGGATGCGCGGCTCTGCCGTGCCCTTCTGCCCCGGCTCCAGCGCCGGCGGGACGACCATCACTTCCAGTCGTTTGAGATAGGACGAATTGCGGGCCAGGGCCTCGGGCACCTCCACCATGACTTCCACATGGGAGGGCTCCACCGTGAACTGCGAGGCGTTCTGGGCCTCCACCGAGATCTTGCACCGGCGCGAGACCACGGTGCGGCCGCTGGTGATGGTGTACTGCACCTTCACCGAGGCGGGGTTGGAGGTGACCAGGCTGGGAGTATCCAGCAGCAGGGTCTGCTCCACCGTGGTGCCGGCGGCCTTGGGATCCAGCCTGATGCCCAGCGGCAGGTTGTTGATGGACGAGATGACGCCTTCCGGCCCGCGCAGGGTGACGGATGCCGGGGACACGGTCACGTTCTCCACGGTCAGGGCCCCGCTGCGCAGGGGGGATTCCAGCACGGCCCGGATGGGCACGCTGCGCTCGGCCAGGGTGTCGGCCGTGATGACGATGCGGGGCGGCTGCACGTCCACCAGCTCGAAGGCCCGCAGACTGGGGCCCATGTTGTCCGAGGTCAGGGGGACGATGGTCGTGCCCTTTTTGATATTGGAAAGATTGATGGCTTCCGTCAGGCTGCGCGACGAAATGGAGCGCAACAGGATCTCCGGCCCGCGCAGCCGCACCTGCACCTTGCTGACAAGACCGTCCGTCACCACCAGCCCGGAGGGGATGCCGTTGTATTCGATGCCCACTTCCAGCTGGACTTCCAGACGGTCGCGCACGCTGACCACATACCACATGCCCACGGCCACGGCAAAAGCCACGAGCAGGGAAAGGAGATGGGGGGCCTTGCGGCTGTTCTTAGAGAATATCATTGAGCACCTGCCTCAAGCGTGTGGCATCGAGACTGCGGACGAGCTCGCCCTTCATGGCCACGGAGATCTCGCCGCGTTCTTCCGAGACCACGACCACCACGGCATCACATTCCTGCGTCATGCCCAGGGCGGCGCGGTGGCGCGTGCCGAACGACTGCCCTTTGGCCTCGGCCAGGGGGAGGATGCAGGCGGCCGCCGTGATGCGCCCCTTGCTGATGAGCACGGCACCGTCATGCAGCGGCGCCTTGGGATAGAAGATGTTCATGAGCAACTGGCGTGACAGCAGGGCATCCACCCGCACGCCTTCGCGCTTGATCATGTCGTCCAGCCGGGTGCCCCGCTCAATGACGATGAGGGCCCCCACACGCAGGCGGGCCATCTCCACACAGGCCATGACCACTTCTTCCACGGCCGAATGCTGCAGCGCACGCTTGCGGAAAAGGTTGTTGGTCCCTATCTCGCCCAGTGCCTGCCGGATGTCGCTCTGGAAAATGACCACGATGAGCAGGAACAGGGAGCTGAAGACATGCTGCAGCAACCAGGTCAGGGTATACAGCGCCATGCTGCGCGAGATGAAATACAGCAGGGTCAGCAGCCCAAGACCGGTCAGCACCGTCAGGGCACGCGATCCCCGCAACAGCTGGATGACCTGGTAGAGCAGGAATGCTACCAGCAGGATGTCCAGCGCGTCACGCCATTCAAAAACCACATGTTCCAGCACGGTCCCTATCCTTGGGCATCAGAAAAATCCCCTTCCACGCCATAGGATGGCGTCCCCCCTTGCCGTCTGCCGCATCACGGATGCCGGGCAGCCGGCGCGCAGTATAAAAACAAGCGCACGCCGGCGCAACAGACAAATATCCCCCGTGCGGCCGGGTCGGACATCAGTCCCCGCAGGCCCCGGCGGGATCACGGAAGGCCGCGGCCAGCGTGAGCGTCTGGCGCGTGGCGGCCACATCGTGCACACGATGCCAGAACAGGCCCTTTTCCCAGAGCATGGCCGTAGCCACCTGGGTGGCGCAGCCCCGTTCCTGGGTGGTGAGGCCCAGCAGCTGCCCGAACATGGACTTCATGGACAGGCCCATGAGCACGGGCCGCCCGAAGGCGAGCCAGTCTTCCGCATGGGCCAGCAGCTCCAGATTATGGCGCAGGGTCTTGCCGAAACCGATGCCGGGATCCAGCACGATGTGCTCTTCCGGCAGACCGGCGGCGGTCAGACGGTGCAGCTCGCGCTCGAAAAAGGCCATGACCTCGGAACGCACGTCCGTATAGCGGGGATCCTTCTGCATGACGTCCGGTCTGCCCTGGCTGTGCATGAGCACATAACCCGGCTTGTACTGGACGAGCACGTCCAGCAGGCCGGGATCGAAGGCGCAGGCCGAAATGTCGTTGATGATCTGCACGCCCTCTTCAAGCACGGCAGCCGCCGTGGCCGCATGATAGGTATCCACGGAGAGCATGACGCCGGGGATCTCCCGCCGCAGTTCGCGCAGTACGGGCATGAGACGCAGCAGCTCCTGCTCCGGCGTCAGGGCCTGTGCGCCGGGCCGGGAAGATTCCGCCCCCAGATCGAGGATGTCGGCCCCTTCCGCATGCAGGCGCATGGCGTGGGCCAGCCCCAGATCCGCGGAATCGTGCGTGCCGCCGTCATAAAAGGAGTCCGGCGTCAGGTTGACGATGCCCATAACGCCAAAGGGGGCAGAGGTCGTCACCGCCCCGCCCCCAAGACACAGCCAGGAGCCGCCCCGGCGGGACGGCTCCTCAGACATATGGTTATTGCTTGCGCTGTTCGTTTTCATCGTTGTCCTGCGTTCTGTTGCCCGTATCGCCATCGCCCTGCTCCGCCTTTTCGGGAGCGGGTTCAGCAGCCTTGTCCGCCTCGGGCGCCGCGGCGTCCGTGTCGGCCGGATCCGGCTCCAGCACGAAATCCCCGGCAGGAGCGGCCTTCACCGGCTTGCCGTTGGCGTCCAGCGGCAGCAGGGGCTTGTTCTCCATGAGCAGGTCCAGCTCTTCGCCGCTGATGGTCTCACGTTCCAGCAGCGCCTGCGCGATGCGGTCCAGGGCCGCACGGTTGTCTTGCAGCAGCTTGACGCAGCGGGCGTGGGCCTCTTCCACGATGCGCTTGACTTCGGCGTCCACCAGGCGGGCGGTCTCTTCGCTGTAGTTCTTGTTCTGCACCCATTCGCGGCCGATGAAGACTTCTTCACCGGTCTCACCGATGGACAGGGTGCCGATGGCATCGCTCATGCCCCACTCACAGACCATCTTGCGGGCCATGCGGGTCACGCGTTCGATGTCGTTGGAAGCGCCGGTGGTGATGTCGTCAAAGACGATCTCTTCCGCCACACGGCCGCCCAGCAGCACCACCAGGTTGTTGCGCAGGTAATTGCGCGAGTAGCCGTGGCGGTCTTCCTCGGGCAGCTGCATGGTCAGGCCCAGGGCGCGACCGCGGGGGATGATGGTGACCTTGTGCACGGGATCGGAACCGGGCAGCAGGCGGGCCGCCAGGGCATGGCCGCCTTCGTGGTAGGCCGTGATGCGCTTTTCCTCATCGGAAAGGATCAGGCTGCGGCGTTCGCGGCCCATGAGCACCTTGTCCTTGGCGTATTCGAAGTCGTGCATGTCCACCTTGGTGGCATTGAGCTTGGCGGCCTGCAGGGCGGCTTCGTTGACCAGGTTCTCCAGATCGGCGCCGGAGAAGCCCGGCGTACCGCGAGCCAGGGTATCCAGATCCACATCGGGATCCAGAGGCGTACGCTTGGTGTGGACCTCGAGGATACGGCGGCGGCCGCGCAGGTCAGGCGTGGGCACCACCACCTGGCGGTCGAAACGGCCGGGACGCAGCAGGGCCGGGTCCAGAACGTCGGGACGGTTGGTGGCGGCCAGCAGGATGACGCCCTCGTTGCTCTCGAAGCCGTCCATTTCCACCAGCAGCTGGTTCAGGGTCTGTTCGCGTTCGTCATGGCCACCGCCCAGACCGGCGCCACGCTTGCGGCCCACGGCGTCGATCTCGTCGATGAAGATGAGGCAGGGGGCGTTCTTCTTGCCCTGCACGAACAGGTCGCGCACACGGGAGGCACCCACGCCCACGAACATCTCCACGAAGTCCGAACCGGAGATGGAGAAGAAGGGCACGCCGGCCTCACCGGCCACGGCGCGGGCCAGCAGGGTCTTACCGGTACCAGGAGGGCCCACCAGCAGC
>UMIP01013467.1_pt1 | contig 14006 bp, 14 predicted proteins | sample 1965751 | NCBI WGS metagenome assembly UMIP01 (sample SAMEA4836117, study PRJEB28245) | human gut metagenome | biome: gut microbiome; material: fecal sample | place: Denmark | collected 2008
TGCAGACCGACAACGAGGTCGCGCCGTTGCTCGGCCCGTTCCAAACCGCCTTGCAGAATAAGGCGATGGAGCAGTTGGAAGGTATGATAGGCACACTCCGTGTCTATACCTCACGACTTGCCACCAAGGAATCGTACTGGATATTCCATCGTGACGGCGACGACTTCGACCTGAAGGTCAGCGACCCGAAGAACCCGTCGTACCTGCTGATTGCAAACGACCCCGAAATGGAAAGCATCATAGGCGCGTTGAACGCCCTTATCCTGAACCGCCTTGTCACGCGCGTGAACACCGGACAGGGAAAGAACATACCTGTGTCAATCATCGTCGATGAGCTGCCGACATTGTATTTCCATAAAATAGACCGACTGATAGGCACAGCCCGAAGCAATAAAGTGAGCGTGACGCTCGGTTTTCAGGAACTGCCGCAGTTGGAGGCCGACTACGGAAAGGTGGGCATGCAGAAAATCATCACGACCGTAGGCAATGTGGTAAGCGGTTCGGCAAGAAGCAAGGAGACATTGGAATGGCTATCCAACGACATCTTCGGCAAGGTGGTACAGCTTAAGAAAGGTGTCACCATAGACCGGGATAAGACGAGTATCAATTTGAACGAAAATATGGACAGCCTCGTTCCGGCTTCCAAAATATCCGATATGCCGACAGGCTGGATATGCGGACAGACAGCACGTGATTTCGTCAAGACCAAGACCGGGCGCGGCGACAGCATGAACATACAGGAGTCGGAAGAGTTCCAGACCACCAAGTTCTTCTGCAAGACGGATTTCGACATGGCGGAGATAGCCAGGGAGGAAGCCGGGTATGTGGAACTGCCCAAGTTCTACACCTTCCCGTCTAAAGAAGAAAGGGAGCGTGTGCTGTACAAGAACTTTTTGCGTGTGGGAATCGAGGTGAAAACGATGATAGCGGAAATACAGCGGAGAGCCCATGCGAAATAAACTCAGAACCATTGTCTGCATCTTGTTTGCCTGTGTGTGCATCGTCACCAACGCCGCTTCGCCATCTGTGGAGCGGCTTATGGAACTGCCGCCGTTTGAACGTGCCGTGCTGATCATCAAACATTACGAGACGCTCCATCGACCGAAGCACTGGCCGACCATCGGCTACGGTCATGTGGTGCAGCCGGGTGAGCCTTACGGGAAGGGTGTCCGTCTGACCGAAAGACAGGCCGACGCTCTTCTTCGGAAAGACCTGAGAAAATTCTGTGCTATGTTTCGCAAGTACGATGCCGACAGCCTTTTGTTGGCCTGTCTGAGTTATAACTGCGGGCCGTACCGCATTCTCGGCAACGGCAGGGATATCCCCAAAAGCCGTCTGCTGCGTAGGATAGAAGCAGGTGACAGAAATATCTTGGCCGACTATCTTTCATTCTGTCATTACAAGGGCAAACATCATTCCGGGATTTGGCGTCGCCGATGGATAGAGTATCAACTGCTGTACAAAACAGGATAATGATTGTTATCTTTATTTAATCATCCCATTATTAGATATAACACTTGTTGCAGAAACAAAATGAGTGGCCACTTAATATGCCCAGCAAAAACTTCCACATTTTCACAGCCATATCTTGTGAACCACTCAAATATATTAAATGGATGTATATCGTTATGTTTTTCTACAAAGGTACGAAATAATTTGCTAACCACGTGTTATTTTTGTAATTTTGTAGCCTGATGATATCATTTCCAATTAAAGATGTAAATTATCGTACAGAAGAGACTCCGGGAGACAATAATATCGAAAATAATCACGTATATTTGTATGATAAAAACGGAAATCTTATATATGTGAATACCGGACGCATGATGAACGATGGACATAACGAGACCGGCACGGGTGAGCGCAAGCTCATCTGGGACGAGGAGAACCGTCTGCTTGCAGTGGACGACAACGGCTTCGTGTCCAACTACTGGTATGATGCCGACGGCGAGCGCACGGTCAAGACTTCCGGCGAGAGCGATCAGGTGTATGTCAACGGAGTATTCTCCGGCGGCTCTACCAACACCGCGAAGTTCTCACTCTATGTCAGCCCGTACCTCGTGGCTAATCAGGGCGGCCGCTACACCAAGCATATCTACGCAGGTTCGCAGAGAATCGTGTCGAAGATAGGCGACTTCGCCTCCTACGGCTCTGACCCGCGCCGCATAGAGTATGCAGGTGCCAACACCGACGGTCTGTCAGTTGACTACAAGGCGAAGTATGCCGCCCAGCAGCAGGTCATCAAGGACAACTACAAATTCTTTGATGTGCCGTACAACGGCGAGGACAACAATGACTATGTTGACGGACAAGGTTTCTGCTGCAACGACGGCTCCATGGAGGCGGCGATGGCTCGGACGAAAGCGCAGGCACACGCGGCTGCAAGGTCTTTCAAAGCCCCGGACAACTACGAGAACCTGCAGTTCTTCTACCATCCCGACCACCTCGGAAGCTCCAGCTTCATCACCAACCTTGAAGGCGAGGTAGTGCAGCATATCGAGTATGTGCCGTTCGGAGAGGTGTTCATAGAGGAGCGCAACAGCGTATGGAACACGCCTTATCTCTTCAATGCCAAGGAATTTGACGAGGAGACGGGTATGTACTACTATGGTGCAAGGTACTATGAGCCGAGGCTGAGTCTTTGGATGAGTACGGATCCATTAGGAGAAAAAAATCCACACCTATCTCCCTATAATTTCGTTAGCAACAATCCTCTTAACAGAATTGACCCATGGGGATTAACTGATTATGAAGTTGATGGAGAAACCCGAACGATACAAGATGGTCACAATAATCTTAGAATGACCGTAGGAAATGCCGATTTCGCTAAATTACAAAAAGCATTTGGCGAAAGTATGAATTCTTATGAAAGTCTGATGAATAATTTGTCAGTTAAGAATGGATACACTACCTCTGGCATATATCGTGATAATGAATCATCTATAGGATATGGTATCTTAATAACGGCTCATAGACCAGGAGGGCAATCTTATTCAGAGTGGTCTATAGACAGCAGATCCACATATTCTCCTTATTTTAATGTGTTAGAAGGAGCTGGTGCTATAGCAGACGCTTCAATTGGACAATTAAATAAGATAAATGTTGGGAATAATGGCAAATGGTATTTTAAACAGAAATCCGGTAGAATTTTTAATGGAAATCAATATGTTACAACGATTCCTGCTAAAATTAAATACGCGAGCTTCATAAAAGGGGCTAATAGAGTAGGTGGAGTTGTAACTATTGCCTCCTCCGGATATGATATATACCAAGGATATGTTCAAGATGGAGGTCGCTATGGATACAATGCTCAAGTTCAAACAGCAGGTGCTATAGGTGGATTTGCTGGTGGTGTTGCAGGAGCTAAACTCGGTGCTGCAATTGGTGCAGGCATAGGTGCTTGGTTTGGTGGAGTCGGCTCTGTTCCTGGCGGCATAATTGGAGGTTTTATTGGCGGTGCATTTGGCGCATTTGGTGGTGATTATTATGGTGAAAAAGCCGCAAAAAGTATATTAAAATGAAGCAAGTAATATTTTTTTGGAATAGATTGTATTATGGCATTTTCGATTATAATCGGCTAACACAAATATTTATATATAAAATATTTGTACGCCTACTGTTTTGTTTTAAACATAAGCAAAATGTAGTTAGACGTGATAAAATAATCATTCTGAATAAAAATGCTATTAGTGCATTATCTGATACAAAATGTAGTACAGTCTTAATGATTGCTGATGTGACAATGTTAGCATTCACGGCCCTATTAATATGGACATTAATAAATTTAATGTCTATGTTGCTACCGTGTGTGTCTTTAATCCTTGTGGACAAGACAACTTTCTGCATAATCACTGCAATACCTTCTTTAACGATTAATTATTTTATTTTATGGAGAAAAGATAAGTATCTTGAATATTTTGAGGTTTTTCAGAAGACTTCGCAAAAACGAAACATAAGATGGAGCTTTATAAGCATGATGTGTTTATTGTTGGTCTTGACATTTTTTATACTTAGTCTCTGTGTAATGTAATGACAAAAAAGCGATAAACCTATTAAAAAACTTAAGGAACTGTGTTATTTTGAAGCACAGTTCCTTTTGTGTGCTTCAATTGTCAAATAATTTTGTATAGATAGGTTATTTCAAATGATGTAATTTATATTTCAAGAAATCAGCGTTTTGCGGATACTTACGGTATATTTAACTCCCATAAAATAAAAATGTCCCGCTGGGTACGCTAATCTTACGGGAAGCGGGCGGGATTTGTCGTTGCAAAGGTACCGCTTCTATTCTAATCCAGCAACATCTTTCGAGAGAATAGGCTTGGAATCAGCAATAAAACTAATTTGGAATATTGTCTTATTTCCAAAGCGGCTCGTTTTCCCAACTGGCAGGAAAGCCCATCGCCGCCACATCAACCATCGGGTATTTTGCTATCAGATTCTTTAATCCTGACACAAAATGAGATTTGCCATTTATGGATTCCATCCAATATGCAGTGCAGCATAAAACCGCATATAAACGATTAGAGTCAATATCTGTATGGCTAATCCAACTTCCTCTGATTTTACCGGTCATTTGCGGTGTAGCGGAAAGGCTACGGTTCCATATACGAGCATGGTGCGCACAACAATTTCTCAAAGAAGCTATGCTACGCATCCAGCTTTCCAGTATCTCATGGTTGGGCAGGTTGAACTCACGGGCAATGGCCTTCTTGACTTTTTTATCTGAAAAGTTGTAGTACAATTTGGACAAAGTGCCCAACGAAGCAAGCTCCAGTGTTTTCCATGCAGGAGGGAATGCCGGCCTTATGTATTTTTTGAAATGCGCCTTAATAAAATCTTCACGGGAGCGTTCCAGTTCCCTGTCAATAGCCGAAAGGTTCTGTGCAAACAGGCGTTCATTAGCCGAAAGATTTACATCCATAAACCAGAACGGTCCGTATGTCAATGAGAAATGTTGGATGACTTTGGCACGCAATGCGATTTCAATTTCTTGTATTGCCGCAAATATGAGCTGCCTTAACTTGGTATCAAACTCATATAAGGCAAATGCGTTCTCCAGCGTGCTTCCCGGTTTGAAATGATGAGTATCCTTATCGTCCTCCATCGGGCGGAGATAAGCAGCTATCCGGAAATAGCTGACAATGCCTAACTTTCGCAAGGCTTCCTTTTCATCAATAATGCTTAATCCATTTGTCTTGAGCCGACCAATGATGTCTGCTATGGTTAACGCAGGTTTAGAATATTCTGTTTCCATATAAAAATAAAAGACCCGCCCTGGTTCGCTGTTCTATGGGAAGCGTGGCGGATTCTGTCGGTACAAAGGTACTGCTTTTATTCCAATTCTACAAACTTTTCAAAGAAAAACTGCCGAAAATCGGCCAAAAAAGCGTTTTTGAGGTAATAAGCAGCGTATCAAAGGTCGTAATTGGAGAGCTTTTCCAACGCCTGCCGCCGCGTCTCGTCGATGAACTGAAGCAATACTACTGGGTTGATGTGTCTCCGCCCCATTCGCACCGACAGGTGCAGATGCGGACCGGTCGAGCGGCCTGTGCTGCCGCTTATACCCACCACATCACCCGGCCTCACGCAGTCTCCCTTCTTCACTCGCCATTCGGACAGATGGCAATAGCTGACCGAGAAATTCCCGTGCCGCACGGTGACATATTTTCCGGACACCCTGTCCTGTCCGGTTTTCACCACGATGCCGTGCATCATAGCGTAAGTCTCACACCGGTCAGCCCTCAAGTCCAGACCGTTGTGTTTCCTGCGCTTTTTCGTGAACGGGTCAGTACGCACACCGAAAGGCGATGTAACATGAATCTCTTTTAAGGGATAGGACACGCTCAGGTAGCTGTCTATCCATTGTTTCCGCATGGAAGCGGTATCAGCCGGTAAATCTTCCACCACCGCCTTTTCCGTCACTTCTTTTGTTTTCCCTGCCGTCCCCTGTTCGACACGCTCGATTCTATAACGTGCCGTGTGGGGCGTTACCGTATGGAACTGTGCCAACGCTGTCATGCTGCAGCACAGTCCCGCTGTAATCAATAATATCCTTAACATGGTGCAAAGGTAATAAACCTATATAAAACAATATCATATTACATTGCATATTCAGTTGTAACAAATATCATACTCTAAAATCCTGTAATACTCATTTTTATGTTGTCAGAGTATGAAAGCAAGTATGATTGTAGCGTCTTATATTAAATAAGCATAAACCACAATACAATCATACTTATAAATACCTCAGAATCGGAACAGCGCATATAATTTTGCGGAAACGACAACCCATAAAAATTATAAAAATGAAGATTCAGAGATTCCAGAGCGAGGAACTGCCATACGGCATCCTCGGAAGATTCGGGCTGACGCAGGAGATGCTCGAAGACCTGCCACAGAAAGCAGTCGAGGACATCCTTGACGGCCGCCGTTCCCCGGTGCTGCCCATCAGCGTCACCGACGAAAGCGGCGAGGAAATCCATGCCCGCACCCGTTTCGCATTTATCCGCATGGACGACAACAGCGTCGATGTGGTGTTCTATCCGCAGCTCAAGGCCGGTCGTCTCGACCGTTTCACCGAAGAAGAACGCAAGGCACTGCTTGAGCACCGTCCCGTCATCGCCCCCGTCATCACACCCGAAGGGAGGGAGATACAGGCTTTCCACCAGATAGACCAGGGCACCAACCAGATCATCTACGTTCCCACGCCCGTCATCGGCCGCAACCTCGAATACGCCGCCAACGAGATGAAGCTCACCAACGCCGAGCTGACCTGCCTGCAGAAAGGACTGCCCGTCACCGTCATGGACGGCGACGACCTCTATACAATAGGCATCGACCTCAATGAAAAGACCGGCGTGCGTCTCACCCACGGCGACGAGAAGAAATGGCGCGAGGAACAGCGCACAGGCTTCGGCAGATACAACTTCGGGCTGAACGGCTGCTGGGTGGCAGACGACGAGGGCAACCTCGACTACGTTCCCGAAGCCTCCTACACCGAGGAACTGTGGGAAGAGATGCGCAAGCGCAACAACATGGCACTCAAACACTAAACCGCAGGCGATATGAAATACGAACCCGAAGAGAAACTCATCGAGAAAGTGCAGTCCGGCGAATACGGCTGGAAAGAATACATCACTCACCACTCGCGCGAGCTGTCGCAGGAATACGACCGGTACTGCCACCGCAAGGGGCTTGACCCGAACCTTGAGGAATCGGCGGCCGCCTTCATGGAAATGAGGAACGCCCTGCTCGACGAGGCGATGGAAAACGGAAACGCATAAACACAAGACATCATGCCTATAAGGACAAACACCAATCCGCGTCCCCTTGAGCTGACACCCGAACTGCAGGACATCCTGCTCCGTAACGGGATGCAGGCCCATGTGGCCGCAAGCAGCAACGGCTTCGCCTTGCTCGTGCAGGGGCATGACTCGCCGTTGCTGACCTACAACATCACCGAGAAACAGCTGAAAGCCCTCACCGACTGGGGCACCAACACCGCCAACCGCAGGGCGTACAACACATTTGCAAGTATCGTGGCCGCAGACTTCAACATGCCCAAGGACTTCGTGCACGCCCGCAACGCCAACGGTCGTGTGGCGATGGGGCTGCACGGCTACCGTGTCGGCGTGGGCGAATACGGCAGAGTCGCACCGCACCGCCGTCCTCCCGTGCCGCCGCATCACATGATGGGGTGGTCATTCTTAGGATGGACACCGAGGATGCAGGAAGGCTTCCACCTGCGCCGTATCGGAGGACAGCTCTACTATCCCGGCGCACCGATGGGGCCGAACCGCCCCGACGGGCGCATGAAGCCCGGAGAGCTGCAGTCCGGCGGCTACGGCTTCTATTACAAGGGCTACAACACCGCACCCGTGGCGGAGAAAGACGTGCTTGCCGAACTGCAGACGGTGATAACCCCTGTCAGACAGCCGCAGAGACCGACCACACCCGCCATCCCGTATAAGGAAGCCATCACCTCCGATGTCTATTTCTCCAACGAGAAATGGCAGGAGGTTCTGGCAAGCCACGGCATACTGGTGGATGCGGAGAAAAAGACCGTCACCATACAGTCCTCGGCATTGGAAGCGGACTTGCAGTACAACCTCTCCGATGAAGAAGTGGCTGTGCTGACCTCAAACTCCATCAAAGACCACCCCATCGCAAAACGCCTTGAGACGCTCAACAGCGTCATCAAAGAGGATTTCGCCGATGCCGTCACCATGGACATGCTCAACAGCGACAAACTGATAGACATAAAGCTCCATCCCGAAGTGCAGGCAGACCTCGACCGGCAGATCACCAGACAGGACGAATACTACCGCCAACAGGAAGATCCGCAGGACTATCAGGTGGAGCGAGAACCCTCGCTCCGTGACAATCTTCCCAAAGGCGGCGTAGTCATGGACGGCAACGACCTTGGGCTGCTGGACGAGAACAAAGGCTGGTTCCGAGAGGGAAAGCATGGCCGTGAAGTCACCGTCGATGACATCCGTGTCGAACCCGTGCAGGGCGAGGGCGAGGCGAAATACCGCATGACCGCCGTCATCGACGGCGAGGTAGTGAGCCACGAGATCTCGCAGAAACAGTACGAGAAATTCATGGCACTGGATGACCTTCACCGCATGAAGCTCTTTTCCAAGGTCTTCAAGGAGGTGGATATGAAAGACCGCTATCCCGTGGGGCTCGGCACGAAAATCTCGGCCGCCCTGCTTGCGGGAGCCGTGGTGACGCACGACCTCCTCCGTGGCCCCCGTCCCATGCCCGACATCTATATGGAGGGACACCATAGCCACATGCCGCACGTCTATTTCAAGCCGGGAGTCGATAGCCCGGCAGATGTGGCTGCGCGGCAGTTCGACGCCATGAGGAACCTGCCCGATGACCGTGTCCCCGGCATGGGGCACGGCCTTTAACATTAACACGAACCAACAGCCATGTCAGAACTAACATACGACGATTTCAAGAACAGGGTGAACATCCAGGACCTGCTGGTGGATGCCGGCTACCGGCTCAACCGGAGGGACGGCATGCGCTATCCCTCCTATGTCCGTATCGGCAGCGACGGAAAGCGTGTGCATGGCGACAAGTTCATCGTGACCGCCAACGGTCTGTGCTGCTTCCAGCCCCCGGAGATAAAAAACTACAATGTCATCAGCTTCATCAAGGAGCATCCCACCCTCTTTGCCGAGTACCGTCCCGGCATGTCGGGCGACCGGCTTGTCAACCTGGTCTGCAACCGCCTCCTGAACCATCCCGTGACCGACCGCACGCCACGGGATTTCGGGAGGCAGCGCGAGACACGACCCTTCGACATCTACGATTACGAGACGCAAGCGTTCGTCAACGGCGACTGGAAATCTCAGAAACGGTTTTATCCCTACTTCCAGAACAGAGGCATCAATCTTCAAACCCAGCGGGCCTTCTCCGGCCATTTCTTTTTGGCTACGAGAGAACGGGGCGACGGCAAGAAATACACCAACCTCTCGTTTCCGCTGTCGCTCGCCGCATGGCCCGGCAGGGACATCGTGGGGCTGGAGGAGCGCAGCAGGCCGAACGCCGACGGGAAGACCGCCTACAAGGGCATGGCGGCAGGCAGCAACGCGGCGGAAGGTCTCTGGATAGCCCGTCTGGAAAACAACCGCAGCGATATGGGCTTCACCCGACCCATTGGGGCGGCACAGGATGTATATTGGTTCGAGAGCGCGTTCGACGCGATGGCCTACTATCAGATAAAGATGAACGAACCCGGAAATGTGGGCTACCACGACCTCGCCAACGCCGTGTATGTGTCCACCGGAGGCTCGCCGACCAAAAAACAGTTCTCGTCGATGATAGAGCATACACCCGAAGCCATCCACCACCTCTGCTTCGACCGCGACCGTGCCGGGCGTATGTTCGCAGCCAACTTCGCCCTGCAGAAAGACGGGAGGGTGTTCACCTCCCACCTGTCGCAGGACAAGGAGACGCTTGTCGTCACCGACCTGACCAAGGGCGTCAAGCGTCACGAGCTGCCGTTGGAGCCTTTCGATTTCAGGGACGTGTGCGACAGGTTGGGCATCGACAGCAGGGGAATCGGGTATGAACCCTGCGACGGACGCTACAAGGACTGGAACGACCAGCTGCTCGACAAACCGATGGAGAACGAGGAAACACAGAGGAAAGGGATGAGAAGATGAAAACACGGACACAACCGACATACAGTTTCGGAACGATGGTATTCCGCCCAAGCATGAGACAGTACCTCGCCAACGACCTTATCGTCACCATAGTCTGCATAGCCGGGCTTGCAGTGGCGGGTATCGACGGCGTGTTCATGGGCAACGTCCTCCTGTGGGCATCCCTGGCAATCGCCGTCTGCCTCGTCTATCGCTTCCTCTATCTGCGGAGCATGAGATTCATCATCACCGAGGAGCAGTTCATCTACGAGCACGGCGTGTTCCGGCGCACCCGCGACTTCATGGAACTCTACCGCATCGTCGATTTCCGGGAAGAGAGCAGCTTCTCCCAACAGATATTCGGGCTTAAAACGATACAGATATACTCCGGCGACCGTTCCACCCCACGCCTTGACATGACAGGCATGGATATGAGTGCGAACCTTATCCCCTTCATACGGGAACGGGTGGGCGCGAGCCGCAAAAGAAACGGGATATATGAGATTACCAACCGCTAAGATACTGGCCGTCATCCTTACCGTCCTTGCCTCCCTGCAGGCGAGGGCGCAGCTTGTCGTTTCCAACCCTCTGGAGTGGCTTGCCCTCGCCGAAGGGAACGAGGCCATCAACGGGCAGGTGAAAGACCAGACCGACGCGCAGACACGGACGGCCGCCCTGCAGAACACCATCGCCGCCGAGTTCACCAAGATACACGAATGGGAGAAGAAATACTCCGGCTACCTGCAGACCGCCTCCGGCTTCGCCTCGTCGCTGAAAGCGTCCGCCACGCTGTATGAGGACGGCGTGCGCATCTTCATCACCTTAGGCAAGCTCAAGAAAGCCATAGGCTCCAACCCGCAGGGCATAGTCGCCACCATGTCGATGAACAACCTCTACCTTGAAACGGCGACGGAGCTTATCTCCGTCTATACGCTGCTGAAGGAGGCCATCGCCACCGGAGGAAAGACGAACATGCTCACGGGGGCGGAACGCTCGCAGACGCTGTGGGCGTTGTCCGACAAGCTCGGCTCATTTTCAAGGAAACTCAACAGGCTCTACCTGAGCATACGCTACTACACGCTCACGGATGTATGGAACGGCATCACCGCCGGAATGCTCGACAGGGACATCGGCACCATCGCCGGGGATGCCCTCGACAGGTGGAAACGGGCGGCAAAAGCCATAGAATAAGGAGGAAGCCATGAGAAAAACGACACTGACAATACTGGTCATGCTGCTCTGCATCCTCAAGGCCGCCGCCCAGACCGACCCCACGCTGGCCGGGATGATTGTCCTGTACACCGACAAGGCGGAGAAGCAGCTCAAGTCCCAGGAGAAGGTGATGCTGCTGCAGACCACCGGGCATATATGGACGAAGGAGGAAGTGGAAGCCACGACCGACTTCCAGCGTCAGTTCAACGACTACCTCGACTCGTTCCGCTCGGTAATCAGCTATGCGGCGCAGATATACGGTTTCTACCACGAGATAGGCAAGCTGACGGAGAACATGGGCGGTCTGACCCGCCAGCTGAAGAAGTCGCCCGACAATGCACTTGCCGTGGCACTCACACCACGCCGAAGCACCATATACCGGGAACTGATACTCGGCGGCATCGACATCGTGAACGACATAAGGCTGGTATGCCTCTCGGACATGAAGATGACGGAGAAGGAGCGCATAGAGATCGTGTTCGGCATACGCCCGAAGCTCCGCCTGATGAACAGAAATCTGCGCCGGCTCACACTTGCCGTCAAATACACTTCCTTGTCCGATGTGTGGCGGGAGATAGACTGCAGGGCGAAGAGCTACGATGTGGACAAGTGGAAAATCACGGACGAGGCCTTTGAACGCTGGCGCAGCAACAGCAAGATAAGACCCGGAAAATGATACGCGACAGAATAATAAAGAAAGGGGAACAACAATGACAATAAAATGCGACATAGCTTATGAAAATCGGACTGATAGACGTTGACGGGCACCATTTCCCGAATTTCGCGCTGATGAGACTGTCGGCGTGGCACAAGTCGAGAGGCGACAGTGTGGAATGGGCCGATGCCCTGTTCGGGAGCGGCTATGACCGCATCTACAAGTCAAAGATATTCACGTTCTCGCCGGACGAGAGCAACCCCTGGGAGTGCGAGGTCATAAAGGGAGGCACCGGATATGACATAAAGAGCCGTCTTGCGCCGGAAATCGAGGCATCGACCCTGATGGACTACACCCTCTATCCTCAATACGCCTATTCCATCCAGTTCTTCTCCAGAGGATGTATCCGCCGATGCCCGTTCTGCTTAGTGCATGACAAGGAGGGCGGCATACACCCTGTGGAGCTCGTGCAGCTTAATCCTGACGGACAGCATATTGAGGTGCTCGACAACAATTTCTTCGCAAACCCCGAATGGCGGTCGGCTATAGACTATCTGCTGAAAGCCGGCCAGAAAGTCAACCTGCACGGCGTTGACGTGCGTATCATGGACGAGGAACAGGCATACTGGCTCAACAGGCTCCGGCTCTACAAGTCCATACACATCGCATGGGACTTGCCGCAGATTGACCTGACGGAAAAACTCATCGAGGTCACACGTTACATCAAGCCGTGGAAAATCATGTGCTACATCCTTGTCGGCTTCAACTCGACCATGGAGCAGGATATGTACCGCATCGAGCGGTGCCGGGAGCTGGGCATCAAGCCGTATGTGATGCCGTACAGGGATTTTGGAAACAAGACCGGACCCTCGCAGTATGCGAAAGACCTTGCGCAGTATGTCAACAGGCCTATGCTGTTCAAATCATGCAGCTTCAGGGAGTTCTCACCCCGGAAAGGCTTCCGGTGCGAGGCCTATTTTCATACGGACAATACAGTAACACCATAAAATACAACAGATATGGGCAAATGGGCAACAATACTCAAAGGAGGTAAATACATCTTCAACAACCCGGCTACAAGAAGCCTCGGAGGTGCCGTCATCCATCCCCAGCGCACGCTTGCAGGAGCAGGGACGGCATTGAAATCCGCCACGGTCGGTGCCGGAGTGGGCTATCTCGGCTGGGAGGCATTAGTCAATGACAAGCCCGTCGTGAGGACGGTCGCCGACATAGCGATCGGAAGCGACAATGTGGACGCGGTGGTGGACACCACCGGCAACGCCGTGGACAGCGTGCAGGAGACCATGCGTGATGTGAAGGAATCCGTCTCCGGACTGAACGGTACGGTGCAGCAGGCCAACAGCACATTCGGGGGAATCTCCGAGTTCCTGAAAAACGTATGCGGAGGCAACGGTGCCGACATGTTCGGCAACTTCTTCTCCAACATAGGGAAAGGGAATGTGTCGGGACTCAGCATCGTCGGGCTCCTCGCCGCCGGCCTGATGATATTCGGGCGGTTCGGCTGGCTCGGCAAGATAGGCGGCGCACTGCTCGCCATGATGCTTATCGGCAACAACTCCCATGTGGCGCAGGTGCAGGCACAGGAAAACCCGCAGGCTGACAGCCGGCAGCAGGGCGGAAGGCACAGATGAGCAGTCTCCGGGCATGCTTAACATGAAACAAGTAAACATATAATAAGGATATGGAATATACACAGGAAATGAACCTGCAGTCGGAGAGCGGCTACTGCATGCCGTTCAGCGACAAAAAGGAAGAAGTGGTGCTGACCCGCGCCTACGGCAAACAGGAGGACGGGAGCTTCAGCCACGGCATAGACCTCGCCGCCGACCGTTATGTCCTGCGTGCGGTGGCTGACGGCATAGTCACCGCTATCGGCACGGACAGGGAACACGGCCTTTACCAGACCACACGCTACGGGAAATACGATGTGACCTACGGCGGCATACGCAACGCGA